>Ga0207024_10107_pt1 | contig 25186 bp, 26 predicted proteins | sample Alteio_BWMinCont_44_FD_153470 | JGI IMG/M metagenome (GOLD analysis project Ga0207024, IMG submission 153470) | Enriched cells from forest soil in Barre Woods Harvard Forest LTER site, Petersham, Massachusetts, United States -... | ecosystem: Environmental > Terrestrial > Soil > Temperate forest >...
GGCTGGCCAAAGCGGCGGGAAAATTTTAGAAGCTTGATGCGATCGTCCGCCGCGCGGTGTTCCAGGATGACTTCTTCCGTCCGATCCGGGGAGGGGTCGAGCGAAAAGATGATTTCATAGTCTTCCGTGAGGCTGGAAAGAATGGGCTGCAAACGACGAAGAAATTCCGGGATGTTTTTCTCCTCGTTGTAAACCGGAACGGCAATGGAAAGCATCATGGAGCCAGCAATCTAGTTTTAAACTGCCGGGGGTTTCAACCACGGAGAAGACTGGTACGCACCGATCCTTTTTAACACAGAGAGCGCAAAGGTCGCAGAGACAGAAGAAGAGGATTTTTTCTCCGCGGATGACGCGGATACTCGCGGATTCGGAGCAGGCTTTTAACCACTGATGGATACTTATGCCCACTATTAGTTCGGATCTGATCTTTTAACCGCGAATAAACTGCTGAAAAACCCTGCTGGCCGTCGTTGCGAGCAGAAAGCACCTCGGAAGCGCTTTCTGGCGCAACCCGACGGCCAACACGGCCTTGGGCCGTGTGCTGCGCTAGCAGCTTTTTCAGCAGCCTGCTAATATCCGTGCCAATCCGTGTTATCCGCGGGGAAGATATTCATTCGTGTTTATTCGCGGTTCAAAAACTGAAAGGGCTATTGGGAATGTTCAGAGTCCGGCGTTGGACGTTGGATGTTCAATGTTGGATGTTGGGCGTTCGGCGGTAGCCGCCGTTTTCTTCTGTAACAGTTTGGATGGATTGGTAGCCTTCGATGGTGAAATTCATGCGGCGCTTCGCGATCTTTCCTTTCCCTCGTCTGGTCCGGCATAGCTTTAGCCTTCAGCCTTCAGCCTTCAGCCTTCAGCGTTGGCTTTTGGTTTTGCCGCTCCTGTTTTGTCTCATCTCGTGCCGCAACCGGCACCGGCAGGAAACCCGCTGGACCATGATTAATGTCGCGCCAGGGCAGATGCAGGCCGACTGCCATTTGATCGAGTTTCCTAATGGTTCGAATGTGCTCATCGATATTGCCGATGCCATGGACTCTCCGGGCACGGCCTTGGCTTTTCTGCAAAGCCACAAGATCAAGCATATCAATCTGGTGATTATCTCGCACTTTCATAAAGACCACTATGGGCGTTTGCGGGACTTGGTTAACTCGGGTATCAAAGTTGACCGGGTGGCCTGCAATCTTCCGGCCACGCGGGATCAGATGGATCGCGAACACCGTGGTACGCCGCTGGCGGATTGGGATGATGTCATGTCGGTGCTGCGGCTTCTACGTGAAAAGCAGATACCTTATTTCAGGCCCAAGGACGGAGACCGGCTGATTGAAGTTCCTTTGGCGGACGGACAGACCGCGTCACTCGATGTCGTCTGTCTTTACGACGGCATTCATACGCCCATCGGAACAACCGATATCAATGATACCAGCATCATCGTGCGCCTGAGTCACGGCCCGGTTCGTGCCCTTTTTACCGGCGACTTGAATTTTCCTCTGGGAGCATGGCTGGCCCAAAGCAATTTTGACCTCAAGGCCGACTTGCTCAAAGCGCCTCACCACGGCACCGAAGGTTGTGCGCCAAACGCATTCTTCGATCGGGTCGATCCTAAGACTACGCTGGTTCCTGCACCCAAGGATCTGTGGTTTTCCCTGCGGAGCAAACGAATCCGGGACTATTTTTCCGAGCACCATATCCCGACGTATGTCAGCGGCATCAATGGCAATGTCACAGTGGTTATGACGGTGAAGGGCTTTACCATCCAGGCGGAGCGCGGGGACCAATGACCAATGACGAATGGCGAACTCCCAACTCCTAATTACCAATTACAAACTCCCAAGTACGAATTACTAATCACCAACGACCAAGGACTACACTGAGTGTAATAAGACTTGCGCCACCGATAAAACGTAATACGGTATTACCATGCCCACAGTTACCTTTAAAGTTAACGAGGACGAGGCGAGGCGGCTTCGGGCGATGGCCAAAAAGCGCAAGCTTTCGCTTTTGGATCTTATCCGCCAGAAAACGCTTTCGGGCGATGGGGCTCCGGGAGAGGTGCGTCGCGTTCGCTGCCGTGAAACCGGGGCGTGGATTTTTGCCTCCGCTCCCGGATCGACGCCACTGACCACCACCTCCGTTCGCGAAATACTTTCTGACTTCCCGTGAAGTATCTGCTCGACGTTAACACTCTGGTTGCCTGGGGGTGGGAAGACCACGCTGAACATTCTCGCGTGGCCAAGTGGGTTCGGCAGCAACGGTCAAATTCCGACTCCATCTGAGTAAATTAGCCCAATCCCTCGGGGCAAAACTTGCGACCTGCGATCAGGGTATTCCCGGGACGCTTTTGATCCCACGCTAATGCCGGACGATCAAGGGTTGGGTTTAACCGCGGATGGACGCAGATGAACACGGATATGGATCGGACTTTTAACCACTAATTTTCACTAATCGGCGCTAATTTCGTTTTGAACACGGAAGGCACGGAGGGAAAGAGGCTGCTGAAAAACTGTGCTGCGTTCGCAGCACACGGCCGCAGGCCGTGTTGGCCGTCGGGTTGCGAACAGAAGCACTGCCGCAGCGCTTCCTGCTCGCAACGACGGCCTACAGTCGTTTTCCGCAGCCAATTAAAACCATTTCGACTCTGTGTTCTTTGCGCCCTCCGTGTTCCAAATCCGAATCCGCGATCATCGGCGCTATCCGCGGGAAAATATTCGCGTCCATTCGCGGTTAAAAAAGGATTGAATCTGTGGTCATCCGTGTAATCCGTGGTCGATATAGCAGCACAGTTTTTCATCAGCCATTCGCGTGTATTGTATTCATCTGCGGTTAAAACTGGTTCGAGTCCCGCGTTGAATTACTAAGCGACTATAAGTGGCCATCAGTGGTTAAAAACAGATCGTATCCGTGATCATCTGTGGAATCCGTGGTCGCTACGAGGGAAGATATGGGCGTTCTTAAACCGCGATGGCCTTGAGCCCGAGAACGCTGGCCGCAGTGGACTGGTGGCCATCGTAGGTGTAAATTTCTGAAAATCCGTGATGTCTCGCTGTGACAAGGTGGAGACAATCGGATGAGCGCAAAAACACCGTATCGGGAAGCGTCGGGTATATTTTGGCGGTTGCCTCGACAATTACGGAATCAAGAGGCAACCACGTCCAAAATCCGGCTACGCAGTCGTTTTCAAATTGCCGGATGGTTGCGTGAAAATCGGGCAGGGACCATTTTTTCTCGCGCCAGCGTCGGTGGAAAACGCTCATTATTTCGGCGCGGACAAGTTCGGAGGCGCAGACTTCATCCTCTGCGTCGGTGATTCGACGCAGGGCCATCGTTTCGGCTTCAGCAACGTAAAGTTTGGCAAAGGCAGAGGTGTCGCAGAATATCATCGGTCGCCGCGGACTGCGTTGAGATCGTCAAGAACATCGTTGCTTGGTTTACGCGCCATCAATGCCTCAAATTCAGGCAAGAGGATGCGTTTACGAGGCTGGGGTTTGAGGAATGCGCGGTTGGTGATTATGGCGACTTCTTGGCCACGGTCAGTGATTGGCACGGGGCGGCGAGCGGCACCTGCTCGACGCACCAATGCGCCGGTATCATCGTGAAGTTGTTTGATGGTCAGGACGGCAGTGGAAGGCATATGTGCAATAGAGTCACTTTGAGGCTGGCTGTCAAGAGTAACAGAGACACATGGTCCACTTACCGCTACTTTCGCTTTCACAGGCTACGTATGGCACAGCAAAAGCAGAGTTGGCTTGGAAATTTGACCCGAACCAACGTTAATCGCTTCGTTTCCTTGGTTCCCTTCCATGTCCTCCATAGCACTGAGCTTGTCGAATGGGGCGAAGGAGGATGTGAAAATGTTTCTATACCAACGGCGAATTCCCAATTACCAACGACGAAGTCATGTTCCGCAAATTTGAGATTTTAAATCTGAGATGGCGGAAGCCAACCCCAACTCCCAATTACTAATTCCCAACTACAGTTTCCATCCGCAACCGACCCCTTCCAGCCCACGTGGGGCCACGGATTACTGGCTGTTGTGGTGGCGGTCATTGGATTCCTGCTACCCCAACAGGTGCCCTTGGAATATTATTCGCTGAATAATCCGTCGTCGGGGTTAAACTATCTCGAAATCACCTGTGCGGCGAATGTGTTGGGTGAAACCGACGTTTACCTGGATAATGGCCGAGGCTTCAATGAACTGGAAAAGATCCGCTGGCCGATCGGCTCGAGCCAAACTGCCTACACTTATACTTTTCCGCTGCCCGATGCGCCCTTGCTTAACCTGCGGCTTGATCCTTTCATCAGCGGGGCAGGGGAATTCACGATCACCAACTTTCGGATCATTAACCGCCGAGGCGAAGAGATTCACCGCTTTATGAAGGAAGATTTCCAGCCGTCCCATCAGATCGATGCCATAATCACCACGAGCGATGGATGGAAGCTGGTGGTGGGAGCGCAGGCCGACGATCCCCATTCGCAAATCAGGCTCACCCGGCCGATTGTCCCGGAAGGCATGAACGAGCGTAACCTCGAGCGCTGTTTTATTTCGTCCAGCTACCTTGCGCTGATGCTCTGGATTCTTCTGTTGGCGGTTTACTTCGCCCTCAGGCTGCATCGCGATGGGCGTGCGATCGTCCGCGCGGTTGTCTTTTTGGCTTTCGTGGCCCTACTCTTTTCCTTCGTTGGCAATCGCGGCCTGATCAAGAATTCCATTCGCTACGCCCGTTATACTCCGCCCGCGATCCGCGCTCCGTAAATCAGATGTTTTCCACTTTCCCGATTTATCGATTTCCCAATTTTTGTTTCCTGCTTCCCGCTTTTCCAGTTTTCCGCTTTTCACCCCCTGCTTTTTTCCTTCGTTGGCAATCGCGGCCTGATTAAAAACTCGCTGCGCTACGCCCGATACACTCCGTCCGCCAGGTCGAGCGAGTAGTGATTTGTAGTTATTTTCCCGCGGATAACGCGGATGATCGCGGATTTGTTAACCGCGAATGGACGCTAATACACGCGAATGGCTGATGAAAAACTGTGCTGCTAACGCAGCACACGGCCCTGGGCCGTGTTGGCCGTTGGACGTTCAAGGAACCTGAACACCATGGGCGCCAACCGGGAAAACCGGCTTGACTTCTATTAAGAATATAAGGCAATATATTGCGTCTTAAGTTAGATAAAATTCCATGCATGGCACGTAAAGATGCGCTCCTCCCTTCATGACTTGCTGCCTCCGCTCGTGCGCCGCTCGCTGTCCAAATTTGGGCAGGACTTGGCGAACGCGCGGCGGAAGCGTCATCTCACCATCGCGATGATGGCGGAGCGGATGGGCGTGGCCAAAAACACGTACCGGCGCGTGGAAAAAGGCGACCCGGCGGTCGCCATGGGCGCCTACGCGATGGCCCTCTTTGTTCTGGGCTTCGGGGGCACGCTAGGCGACCTGGTCGATGCCAAGCGCGACGAGGTCGGACTTCAACTGGACGAGGAGCATCTGCCAAAGCGCGTGCGTATAAAGAAATCACCCTCCTCGCTGTGAAACGAACCATCCAAGTTTGCTTGGGCGATGAAGCGCGCTTAGTTGGCACACTGCACTACGATCTGAACGGGTCGCGGGAGCGGGCCGCCTTTGCGTATGACGATAGCTGGTTGACGGCACGTGATTGTTTCGCGCTTGAGCCGGGTCTGCTCCTCGTGCCGGGCACGCAATTTCACAAGAAGGTTCCGGACGGGTCGGTTTTCCATGCGGCTCTGGCCGACACCGAGCCGGACGGTTGGGGGCGGCGGGTTATTCAACGCGATCATGCCAAACACCGTCAAACCGCGCGCCGTGCGGGCAAGGAGTCCAGCACTCCCCAGCTCAACGCGATGGATTTCCTGCTCGCGGTGGACGATGCCAGCCGGGTTGGCGCGCTCCGGTTTCGGGACGAGGAAGAGATTTTTCGCCGCGCGGCCGAGCCGGCGCGCCGCACGGCTCCCCCGTTGGTGGAATTGAACCAACTGATGGCTGCGACCCGGGCCGTCGAAACGGAGACAGAAACAGCCGCAGACTTGGCCTACCTGCGGGGCCGTGGCACTTCACTCGGCGGACTGCGTCCAAAATGCACGGTCATTGACGAGGACGGCGCACTAGCCATCGGCAAGTTTCCGAGTGTGCACGACGAGCGGGAGGTGACCAAAGGAGAGGTGCTGGCCATGCAGCTCGCGAAGAATGCCGGCATCAACGCAGCCGCCACACGATTGATCGATAGCGATGGCGTGCCCGTGGCGCTTGTCCGGCGTTTCGACCGGGCGGCGGACGGCGGGCGACTGATGTATGTCTCAGCCGCCACCCTTTTGGGGGTCGAACGCGGCGACCCGCAGGAGCATTTCTACACAGAGATCGCGGACGCGCTGCGCGTGCACGGCGCCGATGTCCGGGCCGACCTCGAAGAGTTGTGGCGGCGCATGGCGTTTTCCATCTTGATCACCAATGTGGACGATCATCTGCACAATCACGGATTTCTCCATGTGGACCGCGGATTGTGGCGACTCGCACCGGCCTTTGACCTAAATCCATTTCCGGATCGTGCCCGGGAGTTAAAGACATGGGTTTCCCAAGAAGCCGGTCCTGAAGCCACTATCGAGGCACTTCTCTCGGTCACCGCGTATTTCCGAATCACGACCAAGCGCGCGAAGGAAATCCTGCGGGAAGTCGAACGGGCCGTGGGCTGGTGGCGCAAGCTGGGCCGAAGCTTGGGGATGACTGACCGGGAACTTGAACCGTTTGCTGAGGCGTTCGAGCACCGCGAGCGGGACGCCGTCCGCTAACCCCTCCAATACTGCCGCGGGAGGAACACAAAGAACAGCCCACGCATCGCCCTACCTACCTTTTCTGTTTTCCACTTTTTGCCTTCCGCTTTCCCAGTTTCTCGCTTTTCCAGTTTTCCGCTTTTCACCCCCTGCTATTTTCCCTCGTTGGCAATCGCGGGCTGATTAAAAACTCAATGCGGTATGCCCGTTATGCTAACGTCGAACGCTGAATAGGTAATAGGCTGGGCACCAAGCACGAAGCCTTGTCTCTTGACGGAGCGATATTTTGGAGGCATTTTCAGGAGTAGCATTCGAACGAGCCATGACCGCCCTTACACAGTCGATTATCGAAGAGGTTAAGTCCGCCACCGAGCCGGTGCAGCGGGAAGTCTGGGACTTTTTGCTTTTCCTCAAAAGCAGGCGCGATGATGCTAAGGAAGACTTTCTGCCGCTCGCTCAGTCCGCATGGGCGAAGGACTGGGACAAGCCGGAGGAGGATGCGGCATGGCGCGATTTGTAAGCGGTGAAGTCGTCGTAGTCCCTTTTCCTTTCACGGACCTTTCAAGTTCCAAGGTTCGTCCGGCTTTGGTATTGGCTTCTTTGAAGCGTGGCGACGTGATCCTTTGCCAAATTACAAGCCAATCCGCCGGCCATCCGGAAGCCATCGCCCTTGCGGTCAGCGATTTTGCATCGGGAGGATTGAAGCATGATAGCTTTGTCCTGCCTCATCGGATCGTCACGGCCAATGAAGTATGCGTGAAGCGTGCGGTGGGAGCGCTGCTGTCCACTAAGCTCAGCCAAATTCGAGAGCGGGTTTGCGCGGTGATTTCCGGCAAGTAGCGCGGGTAGGGCTTGCTCTCCGAGCGAGCCGCGTTGCATGAGCTCGTCGGGACGCCACGCTTCACCTGTTAATCCATAATGCCCAACCTCTGCTGTTTTTCGCTTTCCGCTTTCCCAATTTTCCGCTTTTTCCCTCAGCCCCGTTTGGCTGAACCAATATAAATACCGAGGAGGCTCAGCCCAACGCCAGCGGCCAGGCCAAGAAAACAACCCACGGCGCCGGTCAAGGCCAGTATCCTGGAGATTCCACCGGTTGTCGTAACGGCATCGCTGATGCGAATGGCATCGGCAAATTGCTGGAGGGCAAAATCCGCCTGAGTCTTGCGGATATTATCGATCAATTCATGGTAAGCCGGCTCCAGGTCATTGAGCGATTTTTGGACCTGGGCCGTGTCGCCGGCATCGTCCTTGGCCGATTTCAAGGATTCAAGTTGTTCGAGTAACTGAGCCTTGTCTGCTTCCAGTTGGCTGACCTTCAAACCCACTTTGATTGCACGAAGTACCAATAAACTACCGGTATCATTTGCCAGCTGGGGGTCGGATGCCTGGTCTGGCAGTTGAATCTCGGGATATGGCAAATCTGCCTGTGACTTTGCATCTAAAATATAACGCCGGGCCTGGGGTTGGGCCAGCAGATCGGTGAAGACTTTTTGATCTCTGGCGGCATGTTGTTCCTGCCCATCAAGCATATGCAGGGAATACTCCATTTTTGCGATCTCCAGGGTGCGATTGTGGGACAAGCCACCATGATAGATAAGTTCCAATGGTTCGCTGAGTCGATTCCGGGCGAAAAGCTGGGTTTGATCCAACAGGTCTTGAAAGGACAGGTTGGTGGTGGGAGAACGGAAGGATTTCCCCTGTTCGAGTTGTTGGGTGAGGTAGTCGGTGATGTTATCGATTTCCCGGTTGAAAATCTGCTGGTATTCAGGGAAGTCCGCATTGGGCAGGACATCGAATACATGGCCAAACGCAGCCAGCGTGCTGGTATAAGTGCGTTGGAAATTCTCGTGATATACATTGATAATCTCGTTGAGAAGGCGAACTCGCTGATCTCTACTGATCGGGAATTTCTCAGGCAGGGTCAGCGCGACAATATATTCATCGGGTAGGTAATCCTTGGCGCTTTTAGGTGGAATGACGCCGTCAATGCCGAGGGCGCCCCTGATCTGGCTTTGGAATTCAGCCGACGTGTCCAGCCCCTGCCGCTTGAGCGCTTCGGCGATGATTTCCGGGGCGCGCAAATCGTCCGGCTGAAACTTTGAATGATCGGGATATTCGCCTTTTTCGAAACCGGGGTAGGAGAATACGAGCCGGGTTGAAGTCGAGGCCGATTGCCACGGGCGGATAACAAGACACCCGACAACGGCAATCACCGTTCCAAGCAGGGCCAGGCCGAGTATCTGCCCAAGCCCGCGGCCGAGTTTCTTAAAAACATCGCGCAGGTCGATAACCTCGTCGTCTTCGATCATGCCCTGGCCAGTGGGCTTACTCGGGGGATTTTGGCCATACTCATCAGGACGATGCATGGCTCAACCTTTTTTATCGCTCCACCCAAGTCGAGGGAAAAATCTTGGCCACACCTTCTTCGATTTTTGTCTCGGCGGTAAAATCAAGTCAGTTCGTGCCTTGGAAGGATCTGCTGATGAAAGCCTGATATCACCCAAGCGTGATGGCGCATATATCGGTGCGGGTGCGGCGGGAAAGCGGGTGGCAAAAATGGCCAAAATCTTTTTTTCGGCTCGACTTGCCGAAGTGCACACCAAGCCGCCTTGCCCATTGGCTTCGACTGACACAATCCCGGCGCAAAAAATCGTGTTGCCATTGGGCTTGTTGCCCTTGGCAATATGAACCCTTCAAAAGCGACCATCAAAAAAATGAATAAAGCCATGCTAGTGAGCGGAAAAGCCTTGGCCCTTGAAGGAGGAACCCCGGTACGAAAAAAGGTCCTCCCGCTTTCCGTGCCTTCGATCGACCAGAATGACATCGATGGGGTAAGCGAAGTCCTCAAATCAACCTTTGTCAGTGGCGATGGCCCGGAATGCCGCGAATTTGAACGCGAGCTCGCCGCTTATTTGGGGGTGAAACACGCATTTTTTACGACTTCCTGCACCGCCGCCCTTGATCTTGCGTTCATGATCAAGGAATTCCCTCCAGGATCAGAGGTCATCGTCCCAAACTTCACTTTTACCTCCACCGCCCTTGCTCCCATCCTGAACGGATTGAAGGCCGTCTTGGTTGATGTGGATTGCGACAATGGCAATATCGATCCCGGAGCGATTGAAAGGAAAATCACACCGAAGACGGTTGCCATTTCACCGGTCGACTATGCTGGAAATCCGGCCGATATGGATTCAATCAACGCGATTGCGAAGAAGCACCGTTTATACGTTGTTCACGATACCGCCCAGTCCATCGGTTCGCAGTACAAGGGGCGAAAAACGGGGACGCTGGGCGATGTCAGTTGCTTCAGTTTTCACGGGACCAAGAATCTTGTCGTGGGCGAGGGCGGTGCGCTGGTCACGGATGATGACAACCTGGTCAAAAAAATAATCACAGCCCGGGAAAAGGGCACGGACAAGTATTTCTACATTGGTGATCCCAAGAGAAAGGGTTACTATGAATATGTTTCCCGGGGTAACAGTTATGTGCAGTCAAATATCCTCGGCGCGCTCGGACGTTCGCAGCTAAAGAGACTGGATGCAATGAATGCGCGCCGGGCGGAGATTGCGGCATGTTACAATGCCGGTTTTAAGCATTGCGACGCAATCCGCTTGCCGAAGATAACCGCTGGAGCGCAGACTAACTGGCACCTTTACTATCTTCTCGTCGAACCGGGACGCAGGGACTGGTTCATTAACGCCCTCAGGGCGGAAGGCATAACGGCCAACGTTCACTACAGTCCTTTGCATGCAAACTGCTATTACCAGGAAGTTTGCGGCGGTCGGGATTCTGATTTTCCAAATTCGGTAAAACTTTTCAATTCACTGGTCCGGCTGCCCATGTATCCTGGCATGACCAACGCGGACGCCGAGGATGTTGTTACAGCGGTGACGAAGGTTTTGGATTCCCTGCAGTCGAACAAATAGCCAACCCCAATGTATATCTGCGGAACCATCGGCTTTCGGCCCATCGATATCCAGGATCTGGAGCTCCTTCGCGGGCTGCATAATGAGGCCTCGACCCTGTTGCAATTGGGCAATGTCGACATGGTTTCAAGCGAGGAACAGGTCGCCTGGTGGAAGAGACTCGCTGGCAGCGAGAGGAATAAACGCTATAGCCTGGTTGAAATTGCCTCGAACCAGGTCGTCGGCATGCTTCGGGTGCAAAACATTGAGCAGGCCAATGGAAATTGTGAAATCGGCCTGGATATATTGCCATCGTTGCGGGGCCGTGGATACGGGCGTGCAAGTTATCAATGCATTCTGGAGTACCTGTTTTTGCATGCCAACATGCACATGGTCTACCTGAAGGTTGGAAATTTTAATGAGCGGGCGTTGCAATTGTACAAGGCCTTGAAGTTCGAGCAAACGGGGCACTTTAAAGAGTACTTGTATCGCGACGGAAAGTATTGGGATTACCTCATCATGTGCATGACCCGGGACGTCTACTTTAATAACCGCGGGGAGAATGAAAGTCGCAGATGAAAATATTATTGCTGGGCGCGACGGGTTTTTTGGGGAGCCGGTTGGCTTTGCGTCTCGAAAAGGAAGGACTATCTTTCATCCCGGCGTCAAGGTCGCTGGGGACTGACCTCCGGGATCCCGCGCAATTTGCGAAACTTTTCTCGGCGAATCTTGGCGTGGATATCGTCATCCAGGCCGCCACCTTCATTGGCGGCATCAAGTTTGGCTTGGATCATCCCGCGGAGATTTACCACGACAATACGTTGATCAGCACCAATCTCTTTGAATTGGCGCGCAAATTCAACGTCCGGCGCATCATCAATCCGGTCTCCAATTGCTCGTATCCGAGGGATATATATCCGGAGTTCAAGGAAGAGCTTTGGTGGAACGGCCCCCTGGATGATTCGGTCAGGGTGTACGGAATGGTTCGCAAGATGAGCTATGTCCAGAGCGTGGCTTACCACCAGCAATATGGATTGGAGACGATCAATCTCATTGTTCCCAACATGTACGGTCCGGGCGATCATTTCGAGGAAGTGAGATCGCATGCGCTCGGCGCGCTCGTCATGAAGATCGTCCAGGCGAAACTTGGCCATCGGCCCAGCGTTCAGATCTGGGGTTCGGGCAGCCCGGTCCGGGAGTGGTTGTACGTCGATGATTGTGTGGAGGCGATAATGAGATCATTGCCCATGTCTTATGAACGAGAGCCGATAAATATCGGAATCGGAATGGGGGTGTCGATTGCCGAGCTTGCCCAGATGATCAAGCGGGAGGCGAGATATACCGGAGACCTGGTTTATGACCGGACCAAGCCGGATGGAGCGCCCTACAAAGTCATGAATATTGATCGATGTAAACGGGTGTTCAACTGGCACCCGTCAACCGCACTCGATGAAGGAATAAAAAAGGCGGTAGCTTGGTATCGCGATAACGTGCTGAAAGCGGATGCATAAGCGTCATTATTTTATCCAGGCAGGCCGAATCCAATTTTATGCCGAAAGTTCCGCGAACAATTTTAAATCAGTCTATCACCTCCGTTGATCGTACTTTCTTCGATGAGAACGCCCGCGATAACTGTTGCGAACCCTATCTCAAGCTGAGGAATCGTTGTGCTGAATTGGGCTATATTTTTGAAGCCACGCGTGACCAGCCACTGGAAGAATGCCGCTGGTTGTTGATTTGGGATGCCTATAGCATTCCGCCCAGGAACTTGGTTCAGAAGGCCATTTTCAATTTAAAAGTCAGAAAAAATGGTGGAAGTCCGCGAGACCTGGTGGCCGAGGCAGAACGTGCCGGCATGACGGACAAGCTGGTCCTGGTCATGTTTGAGCCTCCTTCGGTTTGCCCCGGGAATTTTGATCCTGCCGTGCATGAAAGATTTCCCACGATCTTTACTTGGGATCCGACCCTGGTGGATGGCCGCAAGTATCACCGGATTTATCTGCCCAGCCCCAGGGAGTATTCACCGGTCAAAAGCCTGCCATTCTCCGAGAAAAAACTTTTGATTGATATTTCCAGTTATAAGTTTGTAAGCCACGAACGAGAACTCTTCACGGAACGACGGGATACCGTCAGGTTTTTCCAAGCCAACTATCCCCGGGACTTTGACCTGTATGGCGAAGGCTGGAATCCAAGCTTCCGGCAATACCTTTATCGCCGCCTCATCAATCCGGCGGTCCGGCGGGAGTTTTTTCCTTCCTACCGCGGACGGGCACCCAGCAAGGCAGAGGTGTACCCGCGCTACAAGTTTGGCCTGTGCTACGAAAACATCCGGGATCAAACGGGCTTTGTGAGCTTGAAGGTGTTCGATTGCCTGCGCTGCGGCGTGGTGCCCATCTATCGGGGGGCGCCGGACATTAGTGATTATATTGATCATGGAGCCTTTATTGACCGGCGCGACTTCAAGTCGACGGAGGAACTCGGCCGGCATCTGTCAAATATGAGCGAAGAGGAACATAAAAACCATGTGGATTCGGCCAGGGCCTATCTCGAAAGCAGCAAGTTTAAGCTGTTTTTATCGGAAAATTTTATGGAGTGCATGACCCGCGGATTGGGGCTGTTGCCAGCGGAACCCACCCAAAACGTGTCGACGAGATAAAAATCCCTACCCGTGGTGGACTATATTCGTTTCTGCCGGCCTTACCTGGATTATTTAGCAACCGAGGGAACCAGATCGATGTTATTAATATATAAAATGACAGTTTGCATATAAATACCAAGGTGACTTTTTCAATTTTAAAGAATGCGACATGGGGATTTGCAGGAGAATTGGTGGCGCGAGTTACCAAAATCGTCCAAGTGCTAATTCTTGTCCGTTGGCTTGGCGCGGAATCCTATGGGCGATTCGCGCATGCCTTCTCTGTGGCCAGCTTGTTTGGAATTTTTTTCGATCTTGGCATTGCCACGGTGGCCGTGCGTGAGGTGGCCAAAAAGCCGCAGGACCGCGGCGTGCTGCTGGAGTACGGCGCACTCAAGGTTATTTTTTCCGCGGTGGGATTGGCGCTGCTGACAGGTTGGGCCTGGCTGAATCTCCATAGTGGAGTGGAGCGAAAACTTGTCTTGTTGATGGGCCTTTATCTCTGGCTGGTCGATTTTAGCAGCTATATCTTTGTGGCCTATCGCGGTCGGCAGGAATTTTGGAAGGAGACGGCGATGCGGACGATTACCTCCGTGCTGCAGCTGATCGCCTGTATCCTGGCCTTGGCGATGTTTGGCGATGTGGTGAAAGTCACAGCGGCACTCGCCATCAGTGCCGGACTGGCCATGGTCCCGTTGTTTTTGGAAATCAAGCGGGCTGAGACCGTCAAGATGATATCATTAAAGCAGCTTTGGGTTCCGTTGCGGGAATGTTTGCCACTGACCTGCACGGCGGTGGTCGCCGCAGTTTATACAAACTACGATATTGTGGTGCTGGCCAAATACGTGCCGATGGAGGAGATTGGCTGGTACAGTGTGGCGATGAAGACGGTCCTTGGCATTTTTATCATGCCCATCTATTTTTTCTCGATGGCCAGTCTGCCGGCCCTATCCGCCCAAGCCTCAACGAGTGAAGCTGCGGTGGCACGGGCGGGCTGGCTGGAAAATTTTGCAAGGACGACGCTAGCCGGTGCGCTTTTGATGCTGGGGGTGGCGATTTTTGCCCATCCGCTGATTCAAGTGGCTTTTGGCCGGGGCTTTCTCCCCGCCGTACCCGTGTTGGTGGCCTTTACTCTTCCTTGTTTTTTTTATTATATTTATACGCCATTATCCCAATGGGCCCTGATCCAGCGCCGCCAGGCGTGGTCCATGGCGGTCAGTGCGTTTGCTGCACTGTTAAATGTTGTCCTGGTGCTTTGGTGGGTGCCGATTGCAGGAATCTGGGGCGCGACGCTTGCGGCCGTGGTGACCCATGCCGTGCTGGCGCTGGGCCATTTGCGCATTGTGCTTTGCCGTTCTGCTTTTAGCGGAACTGAGCCTGGTTGGCGGGCGGTTCTACGTTCGGTCGTGGCTTTGGGTGCCGCTTGGTTGATCCTGGCATGGCACCCACAAGCGCCAGTTATTTCAGGTGCCGTCGCCGGGGTGGTGTTTTGTGCCATTGCCTACCCGCAGCTCAAACGCCTGGCGATGGATCTGGCGCCGGTGGCCAGGCGCGTAAGGGCCCGGTTGGGCGCAATTAGCCCTGATCCAAGATTTAGATGATTACCACCGGGCCATCCCCGTCAACAACTGCTGCCGTGGTGGTGATTTACCATCCGGAGGGGGACATGGGCGGGTGCTTGCAGCGTTTGATCGGGCAGATTTCGCTGCTTGTTATTATTGCCAACGATGGCGGCGATGAGCAACGGGTGGCGGCTGCGCTCCAAGGCCAGGTCTGCTTTCGCTATGTGGCGCAACGTGAAAATATCGGACTGGCCGCGGCGTTAAACCAAGGATTGCGCCTGGCGGCGGAAAGCGGGGCGCAGTGGTGCTTGCTCCTGGATCAGGACACCATCGTGGGTCCCAATTTGGTTCCGGCGTTGGGCAGCGTTTACGAGCAGTGCTCCTTTCGTGATCGGATCGCGATACTCGCACCCAACTATCAGAGCCCTCTTTCTGGAAAATTGACTTATGAAAAAACGCAGCCTTACCTGACCGCTGATACCGTGATTACTTCAGGAAGCATCCTCAGGCTTTCGATTCTCCCCTCGGTAGGACTCATGATGGAGTCGTTTTTTATAGAAGGCATCGATCTCGAGTTTTCCTTGAGGGTTAGAAAAGCAGGGCATGCCATTGTGGTATCCGGGCGTCCCCTGATGGTTCATGGGGCCGGTCAGTGCGAAGAGCGCCGTTTGGGCTGGCGAACGGTATTGATTTCGAATCATCCGCCCTGGCGCTACTATTTTCAATTTCGTAACGTTAGTTGGATTTTATGGCACTATGCTGGCTTCGACCCCAAATGGATCATCAAAACCATCCTCGGGTTGGGCAAGAAGACGGTTTTGATGCTTCTTTTCGAGCATCAGCGGCCAAAAAAAATCCACGCAATCACAACCGGACTGCTGCATGGAGCCTTGGGCCGGTTGGGAAAAAGCAATCGTATCCCCACCCACGATAGGCAGCATCAGTTACCTTAGAAATTCATGGACGGAATACTCTTACCACGACTAATCCGGCGGCTTGTGATCATTCTGCTGTTGGGTGGAATTGTTCTTTTGGTTTACAACAAACGAGTGGGGATTGCGGATCCCGGTGGGATTGTGGTCACGCATCTTTTGCTCCGCCCTGATTTGTGGTTTGGCGTGGCCGTCATTCTGGCGCTTTTAGTGATGCCGAGACAGTGCCTGTCTCCCTGGGGCGGTCTTAAAAATACCAGAAGGATTTTGCGTACCGGGCCACTGCTTGCTTTTGGCTTTGCCATTCTTGGCTCGATGGTTGCGTGGCTACAGTATGGAGTGGCCATGAACGGCTTTGGGGCACAGGTGTGCATCCGCATGGTGCTTTGCGCCTTGCTGGGGATTTTGGTCTATAATCTTGCCCTAAACGGCCAAGGTATCCGCCGCAGGATGCTGGTGCTTTTGAAGTGGACGCCAATCGCCAGTGTGGTTTTGGCGTTTTGCTTTATAATCTCACCTGCCTTTATCGGGGCAGTGTTTGGGCCGGAAATACTGGTCGAAGGCACAGGCCTATTTTCCTTTGGAGCCCGGTACCAAGGTCTGACCAGCAATCCGGATATGTTGGCCACCTCAAGTTGCATCGCCATTGCCCTGCTCTTGCCTGGTTTTATAAACGATATCCGGAGGGCAAGGCCTTTTGCCGTAATCAAAGGCATTTACCTGTTCGGCCTGGCCGGTGTCATTACCTGGAGTGGGGTCAGGGCCATGGTATTCATATTATTCCTAATCGTGACGGCAAACCTGGCCTTGTCATTCAGGTTCACAAAAAGAGGATTAAGGCGATTTGCTTATATTGTGTGCGCCATGGCTGTGATCGTACTGCTGGTCGGAGTTGGGCTAAGCCATTCGGGGGTCGTGAATGTCATTGCGGAGCGTTTTCACGGAGAGGATGGCCGACTATTTCTTTGGAAGTTTTACGGAAAAACTTTGCTGAAAAATCCCTTCGGACTCGGTTTCGGCTTCGAATCGATTGTGCATTCGGATCAGATTATTCCCGGGCAACGACTGCCGCCGCACAATACATTCCTTGAAATGGCGATGTATGGCGGGTGGGCGGGGCTGCTTATGCATATGCTTGTGCTTTGGTGGATGTTGCGATCGATCATCCGCGTCAGGAAGGCTTTTGGTTACGCTTCGCCGTTGCCCGTGCGCCTGCAATCATTGATCCTGGGTTGGATGACCAGCGTCGCTTCAGTATTTTTCGCAGGATTGATCTTTATAGATTATTATTATACAATTATTACCGCCCTGTTGCTGATTGAGCTTAGCTGCGCAAGCTGCTCCAGGCAACTTCCAAGGGCGACAGCCGGGTCGAAGATACCAGCTTCCTGCCCGGCCTGACGCCTGCTTTATATGCCTTTAATCTCGGTCATCGTCCTGACCTATAATTCGGATAAATATATTCAGCGCTGTTTGCGTTCACTTGAGCAGCAAACCTTGGCTGACTTTGAGGCGATTGTGGTGGACGCCGGCTCGACCGATGGCACTGAAGCCATTGTGCGGTCATTTGGTGAACGCTTTCGCTGGTGCGTGCTCCCAGGTTCCGACATGGGAACGGCCAGGAACCATGGGATCCGGCAAAGCAGTGGAAGGTATATAACCTTTCTGGATTCAGATGATTTCTACCTTCGAAATAAATTGGCGGCGCAAGCGGACGAGCTTGACCGGGAAAGCGAGGTTGACGTGACCTTTTGCGAGGCATGGCACTATCGGACAGACTGTCCTGAACAGTTGGGCCTGAAGAAAGAAAAAAAAGAACCCTGGGGGCTTCGGCAGTTTTTTTCGGGACATAACCGCAATCTCAACACGATGTGCTTGCGGCGCCGCGTCTGGGATGCCGGCTTTGGTTTTGGGGAGGCCGAACGCGGACGTTATGGCGAGGAATGGCGTTTGCAACTGGCGTTGGCCGTGGCCGAGATCCGGATGGATTTCTGCTCCGAACCGTTGGTCGTGGTGGAGCTGCGACCGGACAGCCACACGGTATGGTCAAGGCAGTGGATCATGAAGTCCGAGGCGATTGCCGAGCTCGAACGCGTGGCGGCCCAGCTCACGCTAGAGCAACGCAGGCAAATCGATGGTAAAGCCATCATTGACTCCATGCGGACGAAGCTGGTGATGGCGCTCTTGCTCGATGGCCGGCGGGCCCAAGCCAGAGAAGCCATTAAAACAATCCAAGGCCGGTCTTGCGCCCGGCGGGCGCTTTTGATCTGGCGAGCCATGGGCCTGGTGCCCGCGCGCGGGTCGAGGGCGATGCTCCGCCGGCTTTGGCTGGCATCGCAGAACCGCTCGTTTAACTGGCAGGTGGCTACACCAGCACTCCAAGCGGAATTTGCAGAATTGCAACGTGGGGTATACGGACTTCGATGACGCCCACAATTTTATCCAACGATGCCCCGGCTTCCACCTGCACGGTGAGCGTGATCATGCTCACCATGAGCCGGACGCAATTCCTGGATGCAGCGATTGAAAGCGTGCGGAAGCAGAGCTTTGTCGATTGGGAATTGATTGTTGTCCATGATGGCACTGATCCACGCATCGCGCCGGTGGTGCGGCCGTGGGTGGAGCGCGATCCACGCATCCGCTATTTTCACCGGCTGGTTCCGGGCAATATCGCCGATGGCATGAACTATGGCATCGCGCAAAGCCGTGGGCGCTACATCGCGGTCCTGGATGACGATGATGCATGGATTCACCCGGAGAAATTGCGCCTGCAGGTCGATCGACTTGAGCAGGATCGTCGTTTGGTCGCGGTGGGCGGGGGAGCGGTGGTGGTGGATGGCGACGGCCGAGAAAAGATGCGCTATTTGAAACCGTCAGAGCCGGAAGCATGCTCCCGTCGTGCTTTGTTTGCAAACCCATTGATCCACTCCTCGGTTTTATATAAAAAAAGTGCCGCGGAAGCAGTCGCCGGTTATGACCGTGATTTGGCCGAATATGCCGATTGGGATTTCTGCCTTAAGCTCATGCGATTTGGAGCCGTGGCGAATTTGCCGGAGTATTTCGCAACTTACCGGATATGGTCGGGTGGAAGTTCAAGCCGGCGCCGCCGTACTGCCCGGTCGGCGATTATCATCATCAATCGTCACGGCAGATATTTTCGTGGGCATAAATTGGCATTATTGGCAGGTGCCTGTTATTTGGCTTATGCCTACCTACCGGCATGGCTGCGAGGCCGCAGCGACCAAACGTTGTCCTGCCTGAAGAAGCGTTTATTTTCTGCCCATGGCAGTCGATGATGTTTGTAACTGCCTCGCTTTTACTTGGAAAACTGACTGTCATGACGGGACGTATCCGCCGATTTTAAACAACCGACAAGCCCCCTATGAAAAAAACGAAACTGCTGGCCAATATGCTGACTGCATGCAGGCCTTTCTGGATCCCTTTGGCAGATCGCCTGCATTTGCTGCCCCGAAGGGCTCAATATAATGTTTCTTATAAGGGCCAGCGCTTTCGTGCCCGGGCCGGGGTGGGCGACTTTCCGGTGCTGAATGAGATCTTCCTTCATCAATCCTATGCCGCCGGAATCTCGCTGCTGCATCAAGGCGCCGTGGTGGTCGATATTGGGGCGAACATCGGGGCTTTTTCAATCGCGGCGGCCCAGGCCGGTGCCGGCGTGGTGCACGCCTTCGAGCCTTTGCCTGACAACTTTGCGTTGTTGCAGGAAAATGTTCACCTGAACGAATATGATTCAATCATTCATCCCGCGCAGCTGGCGGTTGCGGCCACGTCGGGGTCAGCAGTATTTCATTATAATAATAACGATGCCGGAGGGGGAACCTTTTTTCCATCAATCCACGCAGCGTGGCGGGGAGGGGAAAAAGACATCGGCGTCCAGCAACTCCCGGTGCAATGCATTGCCTTGGGTGAATTTTTTGCGCAGAACAAAATCACCTCGTGCGACCTGTTAAAGTTGGATTGTGAGGGAGCAGAACACGCTATTATCAGCACATTGGGCGAGACCGCAGCTTGTATCGATGCAGTCATCTTTGAGTACCACTCGGACGGGAAGCTGGACGAAATCCTCGCTTTATTGAAAGGATATGGGCTCAAAATTTTTGAGCGTGCACCCCATCCTTACCAGGTGATTCTTGCCATCCGCGCATAGCTCCATCCTTATTCGGGTTGATTTGGTCCCGAGGCGGTGGTGTGTAGTATTTTGGTCAGCGCCTGATTGAACGCTTGGGCAACCGTGGCGTGGCCGGCCGGTGTAAGGTGATCGTCGAAGCGAAAAAAATCGCTCCGCTGGTAAGAGATCACCAAGGGAATCACATTGGGATGCTGACCTGCCACTCGTAACAATTGCGCCATAAAGTCCGAGTAGGCGCCGTCACCGCTAATTTCAGTCACAATCAATGGCTTGTCGCGCATCTCCGGAAATCGATCAAGCACCTTGAAAAAGTCGCGAACCATTTCCGGTCCCGAATAACCGATGTCATCCCTTTTCCCAAAAGGATCTCGATTGACTTCCAATCTATCCCAAAATCCCAGCCATCTCCCCTCAGCGAATTTATCTTTGATGTCTTGGCATGTCATCTGAAGAATAAGCGGATAGGAAACAATTGATTGCCGATAGCCCTGCATGTACTTCCAAAGATTGGCGGCGTTGCTATTCTTTATGAATCCATCGGGATCATTCAAATAAGCCCGATTTTCTGGCGGATCATTGTCGCAAAACTCCAGGACGACTGCCGCAGCGCGCTTGAGCAAACCCAGCTTGCGCATGCGGAGAAATTCACGGGCTGTTCCGTAGGATGCCACCCCGGTATTTACCGTATTCCAGCCGTAGCGTGTGGCCAACAAGGAAGAATAGGTTTGGTCGTCACGAACACCCCAACCCATCGCATAAGAATCGCCCGCAACGACCACCATGGCGCCGCCGCCAGGGTGGGGCTGCACGCGAGTCGTATCGGGCCCAAAAGTAAGCTCTACGTCAAATTCTGCAGCTTGGAATTTACTTTGACCTGGCCGTGGAATATATACTAGCTCAGGATCGAACTGGGTATAGCCCTTGCCGTCCTGCCAGCCTGGCCGAAAATGTTCAAAATAGAGAGTGCGGGCAATCGGTTCGAGGCCAAGCCATCGCGACAGAAAGCTGGTATGGGGCGACTTGAGATCGGCATAGATCGCAAATACACCAAAAAAGAAGGCTCCCAAGGCAAGGAAAACAGCCCAAATGCCTGCGATAAAAATATAGCCAATCGTATTCTTAATCGGCTTCGAATTCTGCATGGTAATTCTCCATTTCCGGTCGCGGAGGCTGCTCTTCTTTTAGCAAGAGACAGTTGCCAATCGCCAAAACTTCGATGCCCGATCCCATGAAGCAGCGATAGGCGTCTTCGGGTGTGCAAACAATCGGTTCCCCCCGGACATTGAAACTGGTGTTAACCAGCACCGGACAACCGGTCAGCCGTTTAAACTCGGTGATCAATGCATGGAATTTCGGGTGCCGTTCCCGGTCGACCGTTTGTACTCGTGCCGAAAGATCGACGTGAGTCACGGCTGGAATCGTCGAACGGGGAACGGCCAACGCCGCTAACCCGGTTGGGCGTCCAACGCCCTCGGGGGCCGAGACCAGATGACGGTCAGCTACCGCTGCCACCAGCAGCATATACGGGCTCGATCCTTCGAGCTTGAACCATTCGGCCGCATCTTCGGCCAGCACGGCCGGCGCAAAGGGTCGAAATGATTCCCGATACTTTACTTTCAGATTCAGCGTCTTTTGTATTTCTGGTGATCTCGCATCGGCGAGGATCGATCTGGCTCCCAGCGCCCTTGGTCCAAATTCCATCCGGCCCTGCACCCATCCCAGCGCCTTGCCCTCTGCCATGTAACGGGCACATGCGGCCAAGAATTCATCGTCCGGCAAGCGACGATAGTTGGCACCGGCGGCGGTCAGTGCGGCTTCAATCTCCTCTTGCGAAAACTCTGGTCCCAGCAAGGCGCCGTTCATCCCGTCGCCGCCAACCGGAACATGGCGTTCACCTTTGGCATGACCGTGGTAAGCCAGCAACGCCGCGCCAATGGCACCGCCTGCGTCCCCGGCAGCTGGCTGAATCCAGATATGACGGAATCTGCCCTCCTCAAGAATCTTGCCGTTGACGACGCAGTTCAATGCCACCCCGCCGGCCAGGCACAAATTGCTCATCTTTGTCTCATCCGCCAGCGTCCGCACCATGCGCAACACGACCTCCTCGGTGACCTTTTGGATCGAAGCCGCCATGTCCATGTGGCGCTGCTCGATTCGCTCATCCGGCTGCCGCGGCTGCGCCCCAAAGAGTTCGTCGAACTTGGCATTGGTCATTCGCAGGCCGACGCAGTAGTCGAAGTATTCGACATTCAGCCGATAAGATCCATCGGCCTTCAGGTCGATCAGGTGCTGATAGATCTTATCGACGAATATTGGCGTTCCATAAGGAGCTAAACCCATCAGCTTGTATTCCCCTGAATTGACTTTGAATCCGGTGTGGTGGGTGAACGCCGAGTAAAGCATTCCCAACGAGTGCGGAAAGTGAATTTCCTTGGTGATCTCCAACTCACGGCCCCGGCCGATGGCGACCGAAGTGGTGGCCCACTCGCCGACGGCATCCAGCGTCAGCACGACCGCCTCGGCAAACGGCGAGGGAAAAAAGGCGCTGGCGGCATGGCTGAGATGATGTTCACCAAATAGCAGTCGCTCATCCCACTCCACCTGGTGGTCCAACTTCCGCATCTCCTTTTGAAGCAGCCCACGCAGGAAAAGCTTTTCCCGCAACCAAACCGGCATGGCCATGCGAAACGAGCTGAACCCCCGGGGGGCGCACGCCAGATAGCTTTCCAGCAGTCGCTCGAACTTGAGAAAAGGCTTGTCGTAGAATGCCACATGCGCGAGTTCGCGAGCCGTGATGCCGCCCGCATTAAGACAGTATCTGATGGCCTGGTGCGGAAAGCCGGGATCATGCCGCCTCCGGCTAAAGCGTTCTTCTTGGGCGGCGGCAATGATGACTCCGTCTTTGACCAATGCCGCCGCACTGTCGTGATAATACGCGGATATACCAAGAATATACATCTTGTCAGAACAAGGTGTATATAAAAGGAGCCAGCGCCGATCCCTTGGCAAAGACGATCAAGATGGCGACCAGGGCCAGACTTACCAGCAGCGGGAGCAGCCAGAATTTCTTCCGTACTCGCATGAATTTCCACAATTCAGCCAAAAATGAAAACATGATGAAATTTTCTAGAATTGATTTTTCATATCCGATTCTTTTGGCAGCGCTGGGCCCCGGGGGATCCAATATGACGCCGCCGAGCGGTCGATCGTCCGTCGTAGCGGATCCTTGTCCATCATCCGCAAGATCATTGCGGTGGGCAACACCCCCACGACATAGGCGGCGAAAAGGGCAACCGGGCTGATCACGGCGTGAATGGCCGCGCCTAATTTGGTCCAACCGCGATTCGGCCAGGTCAGCCCCCGCGGAAACAAAATCGCTGTCAAACCGAACCCGAGGGCGAGACCCAGCGCCCAAAGGCGCATCGGATGATGCCGGATAAGGGGTGCCAGCCCCACGACCGTCCAGAAAACACCAAAGACAAGGCCAAAGGTCCGGTTTGAAGCCGAAGCTGGTGCTTGTTCGCGAGTGCCGAGTGTGTGGATTTCCATTGCCATGGATTGTGACAAATGAGGCCCGAAGGGCGGCGGCTGTCAATGACCCTGAAAAAAAATTTCAGTCAGTCAACGCGGCGAATGAGCTTGGCCAGCCCCGGATCTTTCCTTGGCCGACTGCCCAAGGATGAATCTTCCTTTGGTTTCGTGCACCTCGTGGAAAAAATTGAGTCTTGCGCCATGCGCCTACAATAACAGAGCCTGACCAACGATCAGCAAGTCCGCGTCTTACGCCATGAATCAAACCCCAGTTGCCAAGCCTGCCCGCGATCAAACGATGGATGTCTTGAGAGGCTTGGCCATCCTTCTGGTTGTTCTGGGGCACATGACGCAATTTTGCGACCCCGACTTTGATCATAATATTGTATTTAGGATAATATATAGTTTTCACATGCCGTTATTTTTCTTTATCAGCGGTTATGTGATCAATTTACCACGGCTAAAATCTGGCATGGGAAGCTATATATGGAAACGGACCCTTCGTCTGGCGATCCCGTTCTTAGCCTGGACTTTTTTTGTGATATATTGGCTCGACGGCATCTTTACCAGGATGTCCTTCCGGGCTTTTGCCATCCAAATCTATCATTCTCCGGATGGGGGAGGATTATGGTTTTTATGGGCATTGTTCATCTGCCTGCTTTTCCTGCCGTTTTTCCAGCCGATCATCGAACTTCGTGTGAAATACCTGGGGGGTGCAATCGGCCTGGTTTCCGATGTTGCGTTGCTGGCCTTGGCCGCCGGTCTGCTCCGGGTGTGGCATTTCGACGATGCGGGGATTGGTTTCTTCCGGACGGATTTTCCTTATGTATTGGCAGGTGCGATTGTGCGTCGCTGGGAATTCAAAGCGTGGAGCTTGGGTTGCTGGCAGGAGGCGGTTCTGATTCTGTTTCCGTTTGCCAGCGCGGGTTGGTATCGGGGGCATCCGCCATGGCTGATCAGAGTTGTCCAATACCTTACTGGGGGCGCATATCCGGCGTGGGTTACACCAACTTTCAATTACATCGCAGCATTTCTTGGCATCGCCTTTTCGTTCCTCTTGTGCAGGCGGATTACCTGGAAGCCAGCTTTGGCTTTCTTGAGCTGGCTCGGTTTGCAGTCCCTGGGTATTTATGCGGTTACGTCGAGTTATGTTATTTGTTACACAAACTCGATGCTGCCTTTGGTTTTGTCGATATGGGTGCTTCTAAATATGATTGCGAATCTGGTCTTTTCACTCTCAATTATCTACGCGCTGCTTCGCCCTAGTCGGGTGATGAGTTTTCTTTTTTTGGGCGAGATCCCGCGGGCTAGTCCAGCGAGCATAAAAACTACGCTTGTATCCGGCGGCGCACCGTAAGAACGAATCGAGGTGCATTACCTGGACACCGCGTGGCGTGCCAGACACCCCTCAGTTATTTTTAGTGCGCGGCAGCAGTTTCGAAAAGAAATAATCATCGCCAAAAACACCGGAAAAGCCGAAGCCGAAGTTATGGAGTGATCGAAATAGTTCAATATGATCAGAACTATAGTAGCCTTTAAATTGGGGCTGGATTTCAATGTATGTCGACAGTACTTTATCCTTAAAAGCCATTGGTCCGCCGTTGATTACGCCCAATTCAGCGCCCTCGGTATCGATCTTCATAAAATCGATTTTCCCGATGGAATCCCTTGCAACCACATCGTCCAGGCGCATCAAGTCG
>Ga0207024_10108_pt1 | contig 25178 bp, 16 predicted proteins | sample Alteio_BWMinCont_44_FD_153470 | JGI IMG/M metagenome (GOLD analysis project Ga0207024, IMG submission 153470) | Enriched cells from forest soil in Barre Woods Harvard Forest LTER site, Petersham, Massachusetts, United States -... | ecosystem: Environmental > Terrestrial > Soil > Temperate forest >...
AACATATTGAGGACGGGTCCAGCCGACGAAGTGCGCGCGCGTCTGTTCTCCATCTGGTCGGACGAAGCAGGTAACGGCCAAACTGAACTCAACCATTGCAATGTGTACGACACGCTTCTACGCAGCCAAAACATCTACGTCCCGGTCGTCAGTTCCCGCGAGTTCATTGAGAAGGATTTCATCAAATCCGCCTTCGATGGTGCGGTCATCCAGTTGGCTGTCGGGATGTTTCCGGATGACTACCTGCCGGAGTTGCTTGGCATGACGTTGTACCTGGAATGGGAAGCAACACCGACTCTAACCCCTATCGTTAAGGCGTACCAGGCGCGAAACATCGACCCTCATTTCTACCGCATGCATGTCGCGATTGACAACATCAGCGCCGGGCACGGCGCGTTGGTGAAGGAAGCGATTGAGATCTATCTGCAGGCGCGGGAAAAAGAAGGCGGGGATGCAGCGGTACAGGACCATTGGAAGCGGATTTGGCGCGGGTACGTGGCGTGGGCTACGGCAGGGTTTGCCGGTAACGAGCTTCTGGAACGCATGATGCTGGTGGACCGCAAGACCATCTACATCCAATCTTCACTCCTGCGTGAACTGGACATCATGCGTCCTATCCTTCCACGTCTTAAGACGCCTGCGGACCCCGTATCGCAACTCCTGAGGGACAAGCTTTCCACGCACACTAAGGACTTACTTGATGATTTCGTCGAGCCTAATCCGAATCCCGATCCAGGGCGACTGTTGAAGGTCTTGCGCGCAGCCTTAAAGGAGGACCTCAATAAGGTTCTGCGCCAGCCCGATTTCTGGGATGCAGGGCGGTTCAAGTCGATCAGGCTTTCACCGGAGACACTCACGCTGATCAACCACAATCCGCATCCGACGGGCGTCGACCTCATCGATCTAAACCGATGGCTACTGGAGGATGCTTATCCTCTCGGCATTGCGAGGAAGAAGGCATTTCCAGACATCAAAGCGTATCATCGCGGCCGAATGAGGGATCTGGTGGCACGCAAAGCGCCCGTTGCCAAGAACGGTGTTCATGACAGCGTCATGCTAAAGGACATCGTTAACAACGTGACGAAGCCTTTGCGGGAGCTATTTGACGATCCCGACCAGCTTCTGGATATGCTCGCCAATTCGAGCCTCATTGATATCCCGCACCCGCGACAGAGCGCCTTGTTTGACAGGTTCGACTTCAGCGGACCGATGTATAAGGTCTTCACGCCCCAAGATCAGAACATCATACTGGACTGGATAGAGTCGCTGGGCTCGCTGGGTGCCCCGACGGCACCTCCGCAGCCCGCGCCGAGTTATCCTGACGATCCCGCTGCCGCCGTACTGCAGATCCTAACGGAAAAGATAGATCTAGGCAAGAAGATCTCAGCACACGGGCAATACCAGATCAAGGCCGGTGCGGCATCGAAAACCGTGCTGGCGTGGATGAACGACGGACCGACAAGTCTAATGGACGCTCTACGGCAAGATCCTAATTGGATCGTGCCTGGACAGCCTCAGGGCAGCAATTTCTTTACCTTCATCGTGTCCGGACCGATGAGAGGCGTCTTTGACACCCATCAGCAGGACATCTTCAGTAAGTGGATCATGGCAGGCGCGCCGATGGCCGTCGGAGGGGCTCGTGACGAGGTACACAGGCGCGCCGCTTTTACGTTCCTCGCACTAGATGCCGCTCCGGTTGAGGAGATGAGGCAGAGCCTAGATGGGCGAGACGAGGGAGCCGCGAAGTTCATCAGCTATGAACGACCGACACACTTCGCGGAGAAACGGCGGCACATCGGAATGGGATCGGTACATTGAGGCAAGTGCCGCGTACGACTAAGAATCCAAGGTCGTTTGATGTCATTGTTGCCGGAAGTGGTGTCGCCGCCGTGGCCTCCGCCCTTTCTCTGTTGAAGCTTGGCAGGAGCGTAGCGATCTTGGAGCGGCCCTCACCGGCGAAGGGCCCCGTCGGGGAAACGCTGTCGCCGCGCTGCAATCAGATACTATCGGAACTGGGGCTGTTGGGGGATTTTCTCGCGCAGAATCCCCTCGCATCCACATCGGTGCGAGTTGCCTGGAACAGGCCTCATCTGGAGGAGCAGGACTATTCCTTTCATCCTTGCGGCCCGTGGTGGCACGTCGATCACGCTGCGTTCAGGAAATTACTGCTTTGTGCTGCCCGAAACAGTGGAGCCTGCCTCGTGAGCAGCAGCGACATCGATCTGGTCCGTGCTAATCACCGTGAGTGGGCAGTGGAGGTCGTCGGTTCCGATGGTGAGCGACGCTCGATGCGAAGTCGGGTGCTAGTGGATGCCACAGGACGCTCTGCCTTCTTCGCCCGTAAATACGGCGCTCGTAGGGAGCGCTATGACAACCTGATGGCGATAAGCGGCGTAACTCATTGCGCTGCGAGAATAACGCCCGATCAGATTTTCACACTCATCGAGGCGGTGTCGGACGGCTGGTGGTATTCATCCTTCGCCTCGGGCCACACCTTTGTCGCCACATTTATGACGGATGGGCCTTTGCCGGCGGTGCCGCTGAAAAGCATTTGGACAAGACAATTGGGTATTTCGCAATTCACTCGGTCTAGGCTACGAAGCCCCGCGGAAGCTGGCAGGGTGTTCTGCCTTTCTGCCGCAACGCTAAAAACCGAACCTCTTGCCACTCAAGCGTTATTCACCGTTGGGGACGCAGCCCTTGCCTGTGACCCGCTCTCCTCCCAGGGAATTCAAAGGGCGTTGACTTCCGGCATAGCGGCCGGAACCGCGATTGACGACACGCTTCGTGGAAAAGTGTCAGCTGCGGCAGACTACGCGCGGGGGCTGGAGGCCGACTTCGAGCGGTATCTCACGCTTAGAAGTAGCTATTACTCTAGGGTTTCCCGCTTCCGGGACTCAACTTTCTGGAATGCACGGTCAGAGGCAAGTGATGGAGCAACCAAGGCTGTCTGTAACAGGAATCGAAAGAGTTGAGCCCTAGTTTTGGCCTAGCGATCTGTCCGAGCTGTTCTTCTGCGTTGCTCAGTGTTCTCGTCGTTTACGCTTGCATCCCCGAAGTGATCGTGCGCCGATCCTTCCGGCAAGACCTCCTTGACGTGCTCATCAATCGTTCCGTTCGGGCGTCCCTTTCGTCAGCCATACTGTCTCTTATTCCCGACCCACATCATTAGCCTTCTTATCCTCGCGCAGGACCATAAAACGGCTGTGCCGAAGGTGGGCGTCGCTGGTCCATTCGACGAACTCAAACTGCCTCACCAGCACCGGCTTCAGCCAACGGCATTCCGCCATCTTCGCAGCGGTCAATCCAACTCCCCACCGACCGGCCTTCTTCTCCGGCAGGTTCGCGAATGGGCACTCCTCGATCTCGAGAGGTAGCGACGAGAATACCGTCCGCACTGCCCTATGGCCCGGTTTATTGCGCTAGTACCTACGCAGCTAATTTTCTTGTCCGAAAAAGCTCCCGCCATTCCCTTATATGTTGTATCGAACTTCTCCAGGATTTCGGGACAACGATAGGGAGGCGAAATGCAAAGATCGCAGGACCAAATACCAAAGATGTCACTCCTCTATCTCGATGCCATTGGCGGCGAGTCATTGGCCGGGTCTGGCTTTGAAGAGGAAGATCCCGAGCAGGACTTTTCAATCACGGATTTGGCCGGACAGGAATAACGATTATGGCGGCTACCACAACTCAACCTACTCAAAACCGACCGACAGATAAACCCGCCCTGCGCGACTTCCGCCAGGAGGTGACGGATAACATTGTCCGGATGCTGGAGCGCGGCGTCGCGCCTTGGCAGAAACCGTGGGAGCCAGGAGCCAGTTCGCTTGGCATGCCAATCAATCCGACGAGCGAAAGAGCGTATCGAGGCGGGAACGCAATCCACTTGATGGCTATAGGTCTTCAACGCGGTTACGAAGACCCACGGTGGATGACCTACAAACAAGCATCCGAGAACGGTTGGCAAGTTCGACGTGGCGAGAAAGGCACTCAGATTGAATACTGGGAGGCCAAAGAGGCTTCCGACGAAACACAGCCGTCACCGTCCGACGGACGCAGCGATGCAAGCACAGCCGATAGCAACAACGCGGGCGTCGCGAAATCGCAGTTCATCCATCGCGTATACACGGTCTTCAATGCCCAGCAGATCGATGGTATTCCGCTACACACTCCAAAGCAGCACACAACCTTCGAGGCTGTGCAGGCTGGTGAGCAGATCCTTAGCAACTCTGGCGCAAACATCGCGCATGATCAGGCAGATCGGGCTTTCTACAGCCGTTCGCAAGACGCAATCCATCTGCCCCCAAAGGACGCCTTCAAGGAAGCCGCCGGATACTATGGCACGGCACTGCATGAATTAGCTCATTGGACAGGTCACCCGTCAAGGCTGGACCGTTCCACGCTGACGGAGTCGTATCGTTTCGGTGACGTAAATTACGCCAAAGAGGAGCTTCGTGCGGAGCTAGCGAGCGTGTTCCTTTCCGCCCAGCGCGGCATTCCGCACGATCCCGAGCAGCACGCCGCATATGTCAACTCGTGGATTGGAGCGCTCAGGCGTGACAAAAGCGAAATCTTCCGGGCAGCGCACGATGCATCCAAAGCAACCGACTTCATTTTGGCACTGGAGCGCGATAGGTCCATCGGAGAGGAGGATCTGGCTGGTGGACCCATTCTGGCCTCCCCAGCCTCGGGCAGTTCGCAGACGGTTATATTAGAACAAGAAACGGAAGAGATTCACCACGATCGCGAGCGGGTAGAAGAGAATGAATCAGGCTTGGCTCTTAATGCCGATCCTGCGGTTCTGGAGGCGGCCGAAAACGCCAACGAACAGACTTCTCCGGTTCGCGAGTCCACTCAGTACGCGGCGCGTTACGAACCGGGCAGCGGAACAGTCAACGTACACGAAAAGGAATCTGCGACGGATCGGCTGAATAGGGTCGACCAAGCGACCGCTGATTCGCTCACAGAGGCGAAGGCCATCACCGAGAAGAGCCTCGGCACTTCAGCTAAGACGCTCGCCGCGCAAACCGAAAGCGGTAGCTACCGTGGCACCATCGTTGGCGAGACTCAGTATCACCTGATTCAGCGCCAGTCGGCGCGTACTGGCATCGCTCATCCAAAAGAACTGCTCGATCGCCAGCCACAAGTGGGCGAGAGCGTGCGTATCAACTACTCGGATTCCAAGGGCATAGTCCGCGAAATCCGTGAGCGCGGCAAGTCGCACGATCTCGCACGCTGAAAAGGAGGGACAGCCGGCTATGGCGCGAAAACAGATCGAACTTTACCGCATTCCCCGGAAGCCCGGTTATCTCGGTGGGTATAACTGGCGCGCAATGACGCTTGGGTGCCTTCTGCTGGTTATCGTGAACTGCATCGCCACGCAGTATATCGCCGCTCGATTCCAGTATCAGCTGGCGCTCGGAGAGCCCTTGTTCCGCACAAAGTCCGCTGGCGTATATCAGCCATTCGCTTGGATCATCTGGGGATGGCACTATTGCACCTCACAGGATGAACGGATTCGCCAGCCGTTCTTTCAGGGCGAAATGATCGTCTTCGTGGGGAGCTTGCTGTGTGTTGCCATGTTTTTTGTACTCGCGAGCCGCCGAGCGCGAAAGCTAACGGAGAATGCGGAGGATCTGCACGGCTCGGCGCGGTGGGCGGATGAGGAAGATGTGCGTGAGACTGGACTTCTCGCCGCCACCCATGGCGTGTACGTCGGCGGTTGGCGCCGCGAGAACGGGACTCGACTCCACTATCTCCGCCATGACGGCCCTGAGCACGTTCTCGCCTTCGCTCCGACCCGAAGCGGCAAGGGTGTTGGCCTGGTGATCCCGTCGCTTCTGGCCTGGGACGAAAGCGCGGTGATCTACGACATCAAAGGTGAGAACTGGGCGAAAACCGCCGGTTTTCGCAACAAACGAGGTCACATTTGTTTCAAGTTCTCACCGGTTGAGGAAACATCGAGTTCGCGGTTTAATCCTCTGAGCGAAGTGCGCCTTTTCTCGGCGCGCGACGTGAGCGATGCCCAGAACATCGCCAATATGATCGTGCGAACAGGCGAGGACAGTCCACAGGAACGCTACTGGCAGGACGCCGCCGCGTCCATCACCACGGGAATGATCCTGCATGTCTGCTATGAAGCAGCGCTCGAAGGCCGCGTGGCTTGTCTTGCGGACCTGTCGCATGTTTTCACGCGGCCCGGTTCCGGCTTTCGCGAGACGCTTGAAGAGCTCCTGAACTTCGAACACGACCCCGGACGTGCTCACGACTGGCATATGCCGGCCGGGGATCGGACCCCCACCCACCCTGTGGTTCGTGAAAAAGTTCAGGAGATGCTCGACAAAGAGGAACGTGACTTCGGCGGCGTCCTCTCTACGGCAAAGACCGCACTTACCCTATACAGCGATCCTTTGGTGGCAAAGAATACCTCGGCGAGCGACTTCACTATCGACGATCTCGTTAACCACGCGCGGCCGGTATCGCTCTACCTGGTTGTTCCACCTTCCGACAAGATTCGTCTCCGTCCGCTCATCCGCCTCATGTTCACGATGACCGTAAATCGCCTCACCGAGAAAATGGTCTTCGATGGGGCCGAGCAGAAGCGCAACAAACATCGGCTCTTGCTCCTAATCGACGAGTTTCCGTCATTGAATCGGATGGAGGTTTTCGCCGACGCGCTCTCGTACATGGCTGGATACGGATTGAAGGCATACCTAATCACTCAAGACATCCGGCAGATCGTTGATGCCTACGGCAACAATGAAAGCATCGTCTCCAACTGTCATGTCCGCATAGCATTCGCGCCGAATCAATACGAGACCGCCGACCTGCTGAGCAAGATGACTGGCACGACAACCGTGCAGAAAGCAAGTTACAACTTCAGCGGGTCCCGGTTGTCGCCGGTCATGAGTCACATCAACGCGAGCGTTGATCACATTGAGCGGCCCCTCATGACTCCCGACGAGGTGCTTCGGTTGAAGCCACCGAAGAAAAGGGGTAGTGGCGCGCAAGAGCGCATCGTCGCACCAGGACAAATGCTGATCTTCGTAAGTGGCCATCGTCCCGTTCTCGGAACGCAAATGCTGTACTTCTTCGATGACACTCTAAATTCGCGTACTCAACTTGCTCCGCCGACCGGGTTTTTGACATTAGAAGACGGCAGCCTCAGCCCCCAACATCAGGTCAATCGAACGCGGCACGTGGTTAGTAAGCCGGAGCCTCTGCCTGGGACTGGTGAGGTTGATCTGGTTGAGGTGCTCACTTCTGAAGGAGCAAGCGATTATCCGGAAATGCACCATGAGTCCAACTCATAGAGAACAACAGATAACGATCCGGACGTCGCGACCCGAACCGCATCATGAGCTTGCCTGGGAGCTCCAACAGATTAACTCGCGGGGTTGCGACCTTATGGGCCTTCTGAACAGCTCAAGTATGGCGAGCCCAGAATTATCCGGTTCGCCTTCGTAGATGCGGAACTCGCGATTACTAACGATCTCCGTATGGAACGTATCAGGGCGTAACCGCCCTTCTACCGCTAACGAAAAGGAGTCGATAAACAATATGCAGCGAAACCGCTTTGAAGTAGCCGGATATCTCGGGGCTAAGCCAGCGCTGAGGTCCCTCCCTTCAGGCACTCAGGTCGCTAACGTCCGTCTTGGGGAGAGTTACCGCTACCAAGACGCAGACGGTAAAGTGCAGCAACAGACCAATTGGCACAACCTCTCGTTCTATGGCGATCTTTCGCGCGTTGCGATGACCTTCGACACGGGGGACAACGTTTTCGTGGAAGGAACGATCGAACAACGGCAGTTCACTCCTAAGGGCGATGGAGTGCAAAGAATGGTGCACGAAATCGTGGTTAGGTACTGCCATTTGATTGCTACCCGGCGGAGGGCCAACGGAAAAGGAAACGCTTCAGCCACGACGGCCGGGGATATAACTGTCACGGAGATTGGGAACGAAGGAATTGATCATGATGGTTGGCCCGTTGGCTAAGTTAGGGAAGAGCGATATAGGCAAACCTGGCGTTTGTGTCCTCGTCGGGCTCGGCGTAGTCGTCGTCATATTCCAAGTATTCAGTTTGTGCGGACTTCGAATCAACGCGTCGCCGTCGCTGCCCGTAGGTCTGTATCTCGTCACTGACGACCACAGGGCAAATCTAGTTGAGTTTTGCCCGGCGGAGCCATTTGCGGCGCTTGCCCTCCGTCGAGGTTATCGTGACCCGGGTGTTTGCATGGACCGCGGAGCACCTTTGCTAAAACCGGTGGTTGCTAAAACTGGCGACTTAGTCGAGCTATCGACGCTCGGGATTTCCGTTAACGGAGTTTTGCTCCCAAACAGCGCTGCGCTCTCGAAAGACACCAAAGGCAGAGTTCTTGAAGCTTGGCCCTCCGGACACTATCGCGTCGCTCCCGGAACCGTATGGGTGTCTTCGTCCTATCAAGCACGCAGCTTCGATAGCCGGTACTTCGGCCCTATCTACACAACAGCAATTCGTCATCGGTTAAAGGCGTTCTTAACACTATGACCCGGCGCTACAGAGATGAGTTTTTGTTATCTTCCAGCATCGCTCTCGGGCTTGGAGTATCGACCGGGCACCCGCTTGGAATGATGGCCGCAGCCGGAATGCCGCTCGCATGCCTGGCACTGGATACGCGAAAAGGTGCACTTAAGAGTGCATTCGTTTACTACGCTGCCGCTCTCTGGCCGATGATCACGGGGCTTGAGGCCTATTGGAAATCGGAGATTCCTGTCATACCGATGGTGCTTTGGGTGTTGACTGCGATCCTCCTCTCAGTGCCCTGGGCGATTGCGTGGACATCGAATCGTGTCCATTGCCTGTGGCGAGCGCCCCTCGCGCTCCTGGGAACAATCGTTCCTCCTCTGGGGGTTGTCGGACTCGCTTCGCCTGTTACGGGTGCGGGGTATTTATTTCCGGGAACAGATTGGTTCGGTCTCGCGCTTATCGGACTTTTGCCGGGAGTAATTCTTTCCAGCCAGGCGTTGGAAACTCGTCATCGCTGGAGTGTTCTTTGCTTCACGATCGCGTCCTGCACGGCTGTTGGCGTTGCCGCCAGGATGTTGTATCCGCATGATGTAGATCGTCTCGCAGGATGGACCGCGGTTGATACCCATTTCGGAGATGTCTCCCAGCCATTCCGAGATTTCGGGGCGGCGCAGTTTATCCAGAAAGAAGCGGCCATAAGGCGCTCACGTGTCGTCATATTTCCGGAGTCAGTTGTGCCCCGGTGGTCCGATGCAACTGAAGCGTTCTGGGGGCAATCGCTCGACCAATGCCGTAGGCGCGGCCAAATGCTTGCTTTCGGAGCTGGGCTACCGGCCAATAATGGAAGCCGCAGTGACAAGGTGCGTAGACTGAACGAGCTGAAGTCTTACGATTTTGACGCTGCAATTGGCGCTCTAAAGAGTATGAATCTCCACCCTGGAAGTCATGGGTGGAGTCAGAGTGGCCAGATTAAGGCTACTAGAGCGCCGGCGGACAACACAATGCTGGTTCTTGGAGCCGAGTCCGCCGCATTCTATCAGCGCGTGCCGGTTCCGCTTGCGATGTGGCGACCCTTCAGCAGAGATAGCGTCCCACTGCGTCTCGACGCTCCTGGCGTCCTCCTAATCGACCAACAACGCGCTGCGGTGCTGATCTGTTATGAACAGATGCTCACCTATCCGATCCTTACATCGATGTTGCAACATCCTACCGTTATCGTCGGCATCAGCAATACGTTCTGGATTAGCCATACAACCATTCCCCGGTATCAGGCGAACGCTCTCCGGTCTTGGGCGAGACTTTTCAGACTCCCGTACCTGTCGGCTGTGAATTCCTGAGGTGCGGACTTCATGTCAACGCCGCGTACTCGTAGCCTGCCCGTTGGCACTGACCAACTCAGTCTCTTCGCCGAGCCTAAGGCCTCCGAAATCGATGATAATTTAGTCGAGGAGTCTATCGATGATCGAAACGACGACACTCTCACCACTTGGCTATCAGATCCTGGAGCATTGGAAACGTCACAGGCCGACGATGGTCGAGAACCTGGAGAAGGCCGATCAACTCCGGCAAGCGGTCTTCGCGGCTCAGGAGCTGACTGGGAACCTGCTATACGAGTTGACGGTGGTTCAGAAGATCGACTACCAGGTGGCCTGGGAGATAGCGACGAAGGAATGGGCGTTTCTTCCGGACGAGGAAGACCAGCCTCAATTGACCTTCGATCCGGCGACCCTCAACCCCAATCAAACCTTGCCCGCGATCTCCGCATAACCGCAGCGCACGGTATCGGCCAGGGCACTCCAAAGCACAAAGGCCAAGCGAACCTCGACGCCATCCGCCTCCTGAAAAGTATAGAAGCCGACAACCGTCCGGCCACGCCGGAGGAAATGGTTGTGCTTGTGAAGTACAGTGGATGGGGCGCAATGCCGAGTGCCTTCGCGGCTCAACCGCCGCGAGAATGGCAAAGTGTGGCGGACGAATTGAGGGATTTGCTGACCGCCGACGAATACGCATCGGCGCGAGCCTCAACGCCCAATGCCCACTACACTTCTCCCGAAGTAATTCTGGCAATCTGGCGAGCGATGGAGCGCTTCGGACTTCAGCCGGGCGCCCAGATTGTCGAACCCTCCGTGGGCATCGGTCATTTCTTTGGTTTGATGCCGGAGGATCTACACGCGGGGACAAGGCGCACTGGCATTGAGCTTGATTCAATAACCGCGCGAATCGCCAGGAAGCTCTACCCAGATTCAATCGTTCACGCCAAGGCGTTCGAAGACACGCCGCTTCCTAAGGACTTCTTCGATGCGGCTGTTGGAAACATACCCTTTGGAAATTACCCTGTATACGATCCGGCCTACCACCGAAGCCCGCAACTAACTCGCTCCATACATGACTACTTCCTGACGAAGACACTCGACGTGGTCCGGCCCAGAGGTGTGCTGGCGCTGATCACCAGCCGCTACACGATGGACAAAGAGGACTCCACCGTTCGACGGCATCTGGCAGACCGATCGGAATTATTGGGTGCAGTAAGGCTACCGAACTCCACGTTCAAAGCGAATGCGGGAACCGAAGTGACGACCGATATTCTGTTCCTGCAGAAGCGCTCGCCACAAGCGTCTGCGTACCGGGAGAGTTGGATTGAGCTTCGAACCGTTGACACGGCCGACGGGCCGATTCAGGTGAACGAGTACTTTGCTCGTCACCCAGAAATGATGCTTGGCAGGATGGGAATCGAATCGGGGCAGTATGGCGACGCTCCTGCCTTGATCGGGGACCTAGCCCCAGATGCCCTTGAAAAAGCGGTTGCACGTCTCCCCGCTGGCGTGTACAAAGGCCAGGCCGGCCCAGTTCGTGCTCTACGTGTAGATCCCGACCAAGTACCCGCGGCTGGGGCAGTTAAAGAAGGAGGGCTCGCTGAACACAATGGCCAGATCGTAGTCCGGCACGGCGATACATTCGAGCCTCTCAAAATGCCCGCTTCCGTTCGGGGGAGGATTCGAGGCATGCTTCGGGTGCGTGACGCCGTGCGCGAGGCGTTCCGCACTCAACTCTCCGAGGCCCCGGATCAAACCATAGTTGCCGCGCGAAGGCGTCTAAACGCGGAGTACGACCTGTTCGCCTCCCGTTTTGGGCCTCTTAACGCGCGAGAGAACGTAAAAGCTTTCGCCGGCGATCCGGATCTGCCACTTCTCCTATCGCTTGAGGAGTTCGACCCGGAAACCAAGAAGGCAACCAAAACCGCAATCTTTGATCGCCGCACGCTGGAACGCTATCGTCCGGTCGAGCGAGCCGAGACGGCGTCCGAAGCACTGCTGGTCTCCCTCAATGAAACTGGCCAAATTCAATGGCCACGCATGGAATCCCTGACCGGGCGCAGTTCCGATGCTTTGCAGAAAGAGCTCGGATCACTCGTCTATCGGAATCCAGAGAGCGCCACCTGGGAAACCGCCGATCGGTATCTCAGCGGTAATGTCCGCGCGAAACTCGTCGTTGCCCAAGCCGCGGAGCAGACCGATCCCGACTATCACCGCAACGTGGAAGCTCTGAAGGCGGCCCAGCCGAAAGATCTGGAGCCGAGTGAGATCGAGGGACGTCTCGGCTCGTCATGGATTCCTCCCTCAGACATTCGCGATTTCGTCACCGAGCTGTTGGACGCGCGACGCAACAGCGTAAGAATCGGATACGCAGAGAGTATCGCAACGTGGACGGTGGAAATCGACTACGGTTCAAAGTACGTCGTCAATAACATTACGACCTTCGGTACGTCCCGCTTCCGTGCGTCCGACCTGATCGAGCAATCGCTCAACGGGCGGACACCGACAGCTTACGACGATCATGAGGATGGTAGCCGCACCGTAAACCAGCTCGAAACAATTGCGGCCCGCGAGAAGCAGCAACAGTTAAAGGATCGTTTCCGCGACTGGGTTTGGGAAGATCGCGAACGCGCCGAGCGGCTGGCCAAAGAGTACAACTTCCGTTTCAACAACATCAGGCTCCGCGATTTTGATGGTTCGCATCTGACGTTGCCAGGAATGGTGCGCACCTCGCTACGCGATGGGGATCTGTCGCCGCATCAAAAGAACGCAGTCTGGCGAATACTCCAGGGCGGGAGTCCGCTTTTAGCCCATGTCGTGGGCGCGGGCAAGACCTGGACCATGACCGCCGCCGCGATGGAACTCCGCCGTCTAGAACTGGCCAAAAAGCCTATGTTCGTCGTTCCGAATCACCTGGTAGATCAGTGGGGAGCGGAGTTTCTCAAGCTGTATCCCCAGGCTCGGCTCTTTGTAGCTGGGAAAGATCACTTTGAGAGCGGCAATAGGCAACAAGCGATGGCTCGGATCGCCACTGGCAATTACGATGCGGTGATCGTCGCTCACAGGTCATTCGAGTTCCTGCCGGTATCAGACGCTTACTTTAACCGCTTCATCGAGAAGCAATTGGCGGAGCTGGATGTCGAGATCGGCTTGGCGCAGGAGTCCAAGGATGACAACCGCCGCATCGTGAAGGAACTGGAAAAGGCCAAGAAACGGCTAACGGTGAGGTTAAAGAAGCGAGCAGACCAGGATTCGAAAGATCGCACCATGACATTCGAAGAGCTCGGCGTTGATCAGCTCTTCGTGGACGAGGCGGATCTATACAAGAATCTCGGCTATGTCACAAAGATGAACCGAATCGCTGGGTTACCTAACTCCGACAGTAACCGAGCTTTCGATATGTTCCTGAAGATTCGCTACATTCAGGAACAAAGTGACGGTCGCGGCGTCGTCTTCGCTACCGGCACCCCTATCTCCAATACCCTGGCTGAGATGTATACAGCGCTCCGCTATCTCGGGCCGGAGATGCACTCGGAGCGCAACGTCGATCACTTTGACTCCTGGGCCGCGAACTTTGCAGAGGCGGTGACGTCGTTGGAACTCGCACCGGACGGATCGGGATACAGGATGCACACCCGGTTCGCTAAATTCATAAATCTTCCCGAATTGCTCTCCATGTTCCACAGCGTGGCTGACGTTCAGGCGGCTGACATGCTGAATCTCCCCCGACCTGCTCTAGAAAACGGCAAACCGACAACGGTGGCAGCGTCCGCCAGTCCGGAACTGAAGGCGTTCATTCGAACCCTTACGGAACGCGCTGAACGCTTAAGAAGAGAGCGTGTTGATCCGACTGTCGATAACATGCTGAAGATCACCGGCGAAGGACGAAAGGCGGCGCTCGACATGCGGCTGGTCGATCCCAGCGCAAAACCTGCGCAGGAGACTAAGGTTGATCTCGCCGTTGCCCGAATCCTCAAGATTTGGACGCAAACGCAAAATGAGCGCTCAACCCAGCTCGTCTTCAGCGACCTGTCCACACCACATCCCGAACGGTTCAACGTTTACGACGATGTTCGTTCGAAGCTAGTCGGATGGGGTGTTCCTGCCGGGGAGATCGCTTTCATTCATGACGCCGACACGGACGCCGCCAAAAAAGTGCTCTTCGATGCCGTGAACGCCGGAAGAATCCGAGTGCTGCTCGGATCGACCGAAAAGATGGGTGCAGGTACGAACGTGCAGCGACGCCTGGTGGCGCTTCATCATCTAGATGCTCCTTGGAGACCACGCGACATCGAGCAGCGCGAAGGGCGGATACTGCGGCAAGGGAATACAAGCAAGGAGGTTCAGATCTACCGATACGTCACAGAGGGGTCCTTTGACGCGTACATGTGGCAGACACTCGAAACCAAGGCCCGCTTCATTCAGCAGGTGATGCGTGGAGAAACCTCAGTGCGGTCGGCAGAGGATTTAGAGAGTGGCGCTCTCACCTACGCCGAAATCAAGGCGATTGCTTCGGGCAATCCCGCGGTCGTTGAAAAGATCAAGGTCGATGCGGAAATCCGTAAGCTCGACCAGTTACGGGCCGTTCACGCCAACCTGCAGCGTCACATCCGCTGGCAAATTCGCGACCTGCCGCGTCAGATTGCGGAAGAGAAGCAGCGCCTGGTTAATATTGAAGCGGACATTGCGACTAGAAACGCGGCTGGTTCTTGCGAGTTCAGCATGACGGTTGGTAATCGCGTTTATTCGGGCAAAGGTGCGCGGGAGGCCGCAGCCAACGCCCTGACGCGAGCGGTGCTCTGTTGGCGTGACGATCAAACGATGCAGCCACGCGGCGCCTTCGCGGGCTTCGAGATCCTGAGCAAAGGGAGGAGCGCCGGATTCAGTTCAGATCAAGACGACGAGCGTATCCCGCACCTATTTGTTCGCGGACAGGCCACGTACTCCGCGAACCTGAATGCGACGAATCCAGTTGGCACGGTGCAGAGCATTGAGCACGCCCTGAGGAATTTGGACAAGCTCGCTGCCGAGCAGCAAAGCCGGCTAGTACGAATCGAGAAAGAACTGGTTGACTACCACTCGCAAGCGGAACGGTCCTTTGAGCACGAAGAGCGGTTGAAGGAACTGCTCGCCCGGCAAACCGAGTTAAATTCTCTCCTGGATCTTGACAAAGGCGATCAACAGGGAGCCGATTCGATTCCTGATAAGGATGACCCAGAGATCGTGCAGGCAGTCGCTGCAGCGATGCCAAGGTGCGACGAAATAGCGAAAATGGCACAAGCGTATATGCGCAGCTCGGGAACCGCCATTCAAGAAATGCCGATCACCGAGCGCCTACCTCCGCAAACGGGGTCCGTTACCGGAAGGGCAGTTGCCAAGGATGAATCGCATCTCGCCGTCGCCACTGCAGCTAACACCTTCGTGGTTGTGGAGGCCACTTCGTTGGGTCGCGTGGTGCAGGTCGGCGAGCGACTGTCTCTGCGGTTTCGCGAAGGCCGCGCTTCGATCGACAATGGCCTCAATCGAAGCCGCTGACAGTTAAGAAATGCGCCGCCTCTCTACCGGGCGTTTGGCGTTGCGGTATGCCCGGAGACCTTTGATCAGTAGCAGTCCTCCAAACGTAGAGTAAAAGCACCATCTCCGCGACATCTGTGTGCGAATTGTGTGCCCGCTAGAAAGGCTTGGGAGACCGAGTAGCTCCACATTGCTCGAACACCTTGGCAAAGAACGGTTCCAGTGCAGCTACGGGGTCGTCGCCCACATCGAGCAATCCGTCGAATTCGATGCAATCGGTCATGCATGGTCCACGCACCCCATAGTTGGCTCCAGGGAGTGAGCGCCCCTTGATTCCCTCGACACCCACTACCCAGCGGTAGGGTGGCGGAACTTTCAATGTTTCGTCGAAAAACTTGGCAAATATGTTCAGAGTGTCGGATAGTCTCCTTTCCTCCAGGGAAAGGATCTTGGGTAAAGCTTTGAAGGGATAAGTGTCGATAGCCCAAATCTCTGCGTCCGTGAAGACGTAGACAAGGGATGGCGATGGCTCAGGGTCAAGTGGCGTGCAGAGGCCGGCACCGTCAGCGCCGCGGAAAGACAGGTTGTTTGAGTATGAGCTGTATAACGGCGCGTAGGCCAGGGGCGGTATCAATGTCCTAAGATGCGCGATCTCAAAACGGTTGCTAATTGGACGTTCCGGCATGATGCGAAGCCATATCGAGGAGCCATCGGCAATTTCCACAGGCATGTCCGCCATGCCACGAAAGGCGTTGAGCGGGTTATTTACGTAGCCCACGGGATCCCCCTTGGCCCAAAATCTTGCCCTGCCTTGCAGGGGCTCGCGGTACTTAGCAGGCGGAGGCGGTCCGGGTTTGGGAAAACTGGCCTTGTATTCCTCGCTGGCGAGAATATCGCGAATGGCTCTTTCTAGCGTGGTAGCGAGCTGTTCTCTTTGGACCTTACGGTCTTCGTCGGATGCGCCTTCCTCCACTCGGTATGCGATGGGAAAGCGATAAGATGCGAGATCAAATGGCAGTGATTCGCGTGATGGCTTACCATGGGCCTCATTCATGACGCCCACGATCCGAACCGAGGAAAGAGATTTCAAGGCGTAGCCGTACTCAATGAGCACGTTAGGATTCGGGCTGGGCTCACCTTTGGGTCGCTTAGAAACAAAAGTGAGGTCCGCGACGAAAACGGCCGCCACATCGATCTTCTTGCGGATCGTATCGAAAATATTCGGCGAGCCCGGCGTGTCCTTGGTGTCCTTGTCGAGTTGAAGCAGATCACGTGGGTCTTCTGCGATTTCGAGGTCCTTGGAGATGCGCTTTATCGCGGTTTCGAGAGCTCTTTCGATGAAGTTCTTCTCTGCATTACCCCTATCGGACTGCCAGGAGAAAAAGACGGTCGGCATAACAACCTCACCGCTTCCGTCGAGTCGAAGACCGCTGAGAACGTGCTGGCGTTGCACGATCCCCAGCTAGCGGAGCGGTATCACCAGGAATGGGAGAAGCTATGGGCGCAGTCGGAGCCGATGGCGCCTCGATATTAACCTCGCCTGCGGTGGCGCTGTTCTCTTCTTTCACAAACTTGGGTATGAATTTCGGGTACGTGTCGACGAGGAACTGCTTTCCTGAACTCTGGCTGGCGTTATAGTTCAGGCGTTCCTGGAAGAACCGAAGACGGGCAGAGCATTGCTCGATCACTTCCGCCCATGATTTGGCCCATACCGTCATATTGTAATTGCGGCTTGCGTTCGCTCTGCTCTGGTAAACCACCCCCTGAGGCTGGCCTTCCATCTGCGCTTCAAGTTGCGCAAAGGAATCCATTTGGTTTGAGAGAGCCCAGAAGGTCCAGTTCGTCCGGACATTCTGGAAGCGTTCGTCGGCCGCGACTGCGAAAGCATAGCTTTTAGTCTGGCTGATCACGGCGCTGCTGACGGGTTGAGATGGACGCTTAAGCTCGATTATGAGGTGATGGCGGCCTTCGGATGGCTGCCGCTCTAGAATTTTCGAGATCACGACGTCGCTGTCGACAATCTGTTCGTCACGTGGGATGTTTGAAAGCCCGATATCAACAACCCCTGTGGTGCCGTCGGGACGTAGAACTGGCTTATCAAGGTCGGCGTCAAACAGTGCGTTTTCCACGTGCTTTCGCAGGACGTTGTTAAGCGATTCGTCATTATTCACCAAGTAGAATTCATCCCCGAAGATCCATGTATTGCGCGAGACGAGCTTATGGAGCTGTGACCGCTCTTTAACGGTGGGGCGCATCTGTGGATCGTAGAGCAGGTATTCCAGCCCTTTAAGGAAGTCGAGCCGGTCGGTGACGATCTTCGAGGCGTTGATCATCGAGATGAGCGACGTTTTCTGAAGGAGCGCGGCGAATTCGTCCTGCTTGTCCTTGGGCAGGCCAACCACTTCAGTCAGGATGAACTGCATGGAGGCTGGGTTGCTCTCCAGGGCATAGCGCAGCAGGTTGAACGTGAGCTTCTTGGCCTTGGATTTGACCTCCTTGAATTCCGAGACATAGGCATCAAGGCTCGATGCGACCACGTCGAAAATCTGGCGCTCGGTCTCCTCCATAACGTCTCTCGGGGTGCCTTGATATGGATAGATGTCTTCTTCCTTCCAGCGCTCGACGATGCCCGAGGCTTTCTCTGCATCCCGCTGGAGAAAATGCTTGCGCAATTGCTCTTTCGTGACATCAAGGAGCTTCTTCAGGTCGGTGAACTCGTCCATGTCGATGGTCGCGGCCTCGTCCATCTCTTCCAGGAGCTTGGAGCGAAGATAGGCGGTGAACTGGTATCCCGGCGCCTGAATTCCCGGTGCCATTTCCCGCAGGGTAAATCCGTTCTCGGTGCAAAGGTAAAGAGCGCGTTCGATTTCGAGTTTCCACTCAATGACAGTCAGGGACGCCTGATATGGCTTTCCATCCTCCGCGGTGAAAGCCGGCAGGTCATAATTGGTCCGGCGGTCTTCGAGCGCGCTGGGGTCCACGGCATCGCCGTCATAAGAAATGCGGACTTGGGGATACTGTTTGAGATACAGCGCAAGGAGCCGGTTCAACTCGGTCACCGCGCGGTCAGGGTCGAGCGATCCCTGCTGGGAAATTATATTCGTGAGCCTGACGGTTGTGCCCGTTCCGTCGCGCGTACTCGGCGTCTCGTCGGAAATGGTGAACCGGCGTTTGTTACTTGTGGTGCCGCTAATCTTGAATTCTTTAAGCGATCCGTTTGAAAGATAGACGCTTTCCCAGTCCGCGTTATCGCACAGGGCGTATGCGCGGTAACGGCCTTGACCCTGTTTGCCGTGAAGAATGCGTTTGTCCCGGCGCGACTGACGCTCTAGTTTTTTCCACGATCCGCCCAGATGCCCGAAGCCCTCCTGGGCATCTTGCATGGTGATGCCCAGCCCGTTGTCGATTACGTTTATGCTCTCAATCGCGTTAAGGCTGTTCCGATTTAGGCGAACCTTGACGTCGGTGGCATCGGCATCGACGCTGTTCCAGATCAGCTCGGCAAGGCCGAGGATTGGCTTCTTCGCCTTTGAAAGGCTGTCAATGTGATCCTGCGCAACCTCGACGTCGAGAATCTGCATATGAATGTGAGCAAACGGAACCTAACATATTAGAACGCACAAACCGCGGGTACGCTACGGGCTGCCGAGAAGCTGCTTCACCCGCTGCCGCTTCGTAATGCCCGCAGGCCCACCTTCTGTTGTCTGCTCCGACCATCTCACCACCTGGGCCAACCGGATCTTGTGCTCGACTGGTTTCCGGTATACCGCGACCGTGAATTCCGTCATGGGGCCCGGCGCTGACGGGCTTACATCGTCCTCGCGGAAACTGGCCACAGCAAGGGCGACGGCTTCGTAAAGGCTCTCGGCGTCGACGTCAAGGGCGAGAAGCACGCCATCAGAATCGAGGAAGGAGACGCGGCATCGGGAGGCGGCCATCGGTAAGATTGTAGCGCAGATGTTCGCCTTTTATTCGCTGTACGGATTGAAGGCGCGACACGAGTCGGATCGCCTCAGAAATAGCTCGAGTTGCTACCGGCTTGTAACCATGGCGGGGTCAAAATCAGTGAAGTTGAATGAAGGGCGATGAAAGCGCCGGTCCTCCAGGCTCATATCCGGCTGGCAACGGATTTTGTGTGAATTGTGATTCTTGCAAGCCCTTGAAGTGTCTGGAGGAGAGGGGGATTCGAACCCCCGTAGACTTTTACGCGGTTTAGCAAACCTCTACTTTCGACCGTGCGACGCAAACATTGTGCACACGCCGATCAAAGAAGCAACGCGGAAACGCCGCAGAACAGACAAAAACGCACGTCGCTCCATTGATTAAGCGAATCAGTTGTCGAAAACTGCTCGCGATCTCGTTGCCCGCATTGGCGGCTGACGTGCGTTATCCTAAGTCCGGGGCAACTTGTGAGCGAAGCCGTTATTCCTTCGTACTTGGAAATCATCGATTTCATCGCCAGCGGAACCACGCCTCAAGCTGTTGCCGATTACCGCCCGTCCCCAGAAGCTCAACACCGCGTCGCCGAATTAATTACGCGAGAGAAAGAGGGCGGCCTGTCCGCGGAGGAGAAGTCCGAACTGGATCACTTCATGGACCTGGAGCATATCCTTCGGGTAGCGAAGGCGCGCGCCCGTCAAATCCTCGCCAGTGGCTAATGAGATAGATGAGGTTTCGCGTCGTCTTGTCATCGAACGCGCGGGTCGGCGGTGTGAATACTGCCTGATACATGAGGAGAGCGTCGGCTTTCCGCATCAGATTGATCACATCGTCAGCCGGAAGCACGGCGGTTCCTCAGGCATTGGCAATCTCGCTTACGCTTGTGTCCTCTGCAATCGGTACAAAGGGACCGATGTCGCGTCCCTAGACAGTTCTGGTCAACCGGTTCGATTCTTCGATCCGCGCCGGGACATATGGGACGAGCATTTCAAGCTGAACGGCCCAGTGATTCAACCATTGACGATGGAGGGCGAAGTTACTGCGAGGGTGCTCCGGCTCAATGCCGCCGAGCGTGTCATCGAACGCCAGCTTCTGCAGTCCCTCGGGCAACACCGCAAAGGCTGATCGCCGACCGCCTTGCTTGAGGCCTACGAAACCGGGACAAACAGAAGCTCCGGACTCAACAGCTTCCGTTTTGGCCAGCATCACTCCCCACCTCCAATTAGCCACGTTCTGAGCAATCCGAAACAAGCTGAGATCGCTGCAAGCGGAGCCGAGTTTCTGAGCTACAAGAACGAGATCAACTTTCCCATTTGAAGCGGCTAGACAAAGCGGCACTTCTGGTGCAGCATCTACTGGTCTTTCCGACACTGAGACTTACGTATCAGTAGGCCGGCCTCCAACCTGCATGTAGATCTTCATTACCGCCGCGCGTGTGTGCGAATTGTGTGCCGGTTTCGAGCCGGGGATATCCAACGGCTCGAAAAGCAGGGCAACTGATTTCGCGCGGACCGCCAACATGGCTTGTTCGCGTATCGCTTGGTCGCGGTCCGGAGACCACATCATGCTTGCCTCTTAACGAAACCGCCGCGGATCCGGAGCCCCGGACGACTGCAAGTGTAACAAACGGGTATTCTGCGCGCGCAGCTTCGATGCGTCCTGGCGCGGTTACTGTTTGGATGTGCCTTGTCGGCGGGACGGATTCTGATAGGCAAGGGTGGAGAAAAATAGGAGGCAACGATGGTTCAGCGGTCAGTTCGGATTTCCTCCTTGGCGCATTCCGAGATACCGAAGGTACGTTATTGAGCCGTTTCAGACGATGTTCCGCGCCAGTCCAGTGCGCCAACTCATGCAGGGCGGTGCTTGTAATAGTGCGGCACACCTGTGAAGCACTCACGGGGCGGCATCTGTCTATGGTCTGTGCCGGGGCTGTAATAGGGAGTGCCGGATAGTCCTGAACTTTAGAAATCCGGCCGTATAGTTACGTGCGCGTGACGCAGCGCTTACAACTTGGCCTGCGGCGGATCGATCGAAGAACGGCTAAAATTGAAAATCTGTGCCGTACGACTTCACTTTCGTCCCGAGTTCCCTCGCGAACGACGCCCTTCTTCAGGAGCTTGCTGCTCTGTACTCGGCTCATTACGGGATCTGGAGTGCCAAAGCTTCCCGAAACGCGGGCAAGCCAGTCCAACTCTCCCCAAATCGGCTCAGAACATGGTTGACAAATGACTCGAAAATCGCGCTGGCAAAAATGGATGGGCAGGTAGTCGGCTACGCGATAGCGGTACAGAAAAAGCTAAAAGGTTTCGGCGTCATCTCGTGGGTCACGCAGCTTGTCATCCATAAAGAACACCGGAAGCGGGACGTAGGAAAGACGCTCCTGTTCTCCATATGGGGTTTTTCAGATCACTTCGCGTGGGGTCTGGTAACGGCAAATCCCTATGCAATCCGCGCTCTCGAAAAAGCGACGCGCCGAAGATGCACGCCCGAACGCATTCGCAGGCATAAACGGAAATTGAAAACAGTGGGCATCGAGCAGACGACCTATATAAAGGATGCGACCGTCGTCGACATTACTCCTGCGCGATCTTGTATAGACACGGAATTCTTTTTGGATCACTCTCAGCTTGCCACGAAGCTCGAAAATGCCACAACCACAGCGCCTTGGCTTATGGGGCTTATCGATGAGGGATGGGAGTGGCTAGCCTTCACATTTCACGACCAACCGGAAATCGTACTCAGCAGTCAGGAAATCGAACGAATGATCAGGGCAAGTGACCAAGTGACAAGACAGGCATATTCGAGAATGCGGGTCAATGGTTCGCACCGATGGGCGCGGCATACTCCGGAGGAAGCGCGCCTCATTGTCGAATGCTGCGGGCTTTCGGCTGGACAATCGGTTCTGGATTTGGGATGCGGAACAGGACGCCATGTTCTGGCACTCGCCAGTATGGGGCTGCAGGTGACGGGCGTCGATTATGTACAGGATGCCTTTGAGGCTACTCGGGCGGAAGCGATCCGCCTCAATATCAATGGCGTGCGATTTGTTGAGGGAGATGCGAGAAGCTTTGTGACAGATGAGCTATTCGACGCAGTAATTTGCCTCTATGACGTCATCGGGTCATATGCCGACCAGGATCAGAATATTCTTATACTCCGTAACTGTGCCCGACACCTCAAGCCGGGTGGGCATCTTCTGATATCGGTCATGAATTTTGAAATGACTCAAGATCGAGCAAAGCATTTCTTCTCGCTGGAGAAAGATCCGAAGGCTCTGTCAGATCTAAGGCCTAGCACGATCATGGAGACCACCGGTAACGTTTTTGATCCGGAGTTTTATCTCATAGATAGCGATACTGAAATCGTATATCGGAAGGAGCAGTTTAAGGAGGGCGACCAACTGCCTGCCGAGATGGTGGTTCGTGATCGACGCTACCGCAGGGAAGAAATTGAACGCCGGTGCAAGGAAGAGGGGCTCGATGTAGAGTGGTCACGCTTCGTACAAACCGGACATTGGGAAAATGATCTCGGCTCAACGGACCCGCGTGCGAAGGAAATTCTTGTACTCTGTACGCGGCCCAAATAAATGTGCGGAAACGATCATAGCAAAAGCATACGCTGACCGCGCACTACCGAACCCCAAGCAGCGTCCGCACTCGCTGCCGCTTGGTGATTCCCGCCGGGCCTTCCTGTGTCGTCGGTTCCGACCATTTCAAAACCTGCGCAAGACGAATCTTGTGCTCCGTGGCGTTCTTGTAAACGGCAACCGTGAACTCAGTCATCGGCGCTGGCGCGGTAGGGCTCACATCATCTTCGCGAAGGTTGGCAACGGCCTCGTGAGGCTCTCAGCATCCACATCGACGCCATGGAGGACGCCATCGGACTTCGGTAGATGAAACGCGGCAACGGGAACCCGCCATGCCACCCAGTGTACCGCGATGTTCGCCTTGTGTTCCCCTACCGGTGATCGGCGAACAGCGGCTGTTGATCCTCGGATTCGTCAAAAGGCACGTTTACACGCGCGCCATGAATAACCGGAAAATCCACCCGGTGGGACGCTACCTGCTCAAGGACATCGGATCTTGTGATGCGGGCGGTCAACCACCTGGTGCGCCAGAAAGCGGCCAGTTGCTGAGATGCGCTCTGCGGGTCCGATTGGGGCAGGAGGTATTTAGGGTTTTTATCCAACCCGAGAAAGAAATCCTGGAGATTGGAGGCGAGCGCCACACCATAAACGATACGCTGGTTGCCGTGAAGGAGGATCTCCTCGCTCGGCATACCAACGATGTCCAGCGCCTCTCGGATCTTGCGCATGAGCGGATTAACGCCCTCGCCGAAAATGCTGTTCACCCTCCTGCCGCCGCTCACTCTGCCCAGCAACACGGTCATGACGTCGACAGTATCGGTGCTCAGGTGAAACGATCCATAGCCCGCGCTGAGACCAAGATTCTTGTATTCCAATACCTTGCCCGGCGCACCGTTCAAGCATTCCGCGGGCACCTTTAACCTGTTGTACTGGCTCGAACCGTGACCGTAAAGGCTGGTGGTCCCAAGCACAACGAGCCGCGAGCGGCGGATGACGGGGACGCCCTTCATACAGGACGCGATCAGGCTGGGCTGCGCTGCATAGCGATCCGTGTATGCCTCGCCAACTTCAGGGCTGCACAGCAGCAGGCACATCAGTTTGCCGCCCAACAGCGCGTTGTAGGGCGCGACAGCTCCGCAGACGGTAATATCCATGATGTTGATGCCGACGCGTTTGCCCTTTCTCAAGCGGCTGAGACGGGAGACGACATTGCGGACATCGCGTCGTTCGAGAACCTTTTCGTATTCGCCGTGCGTTTCTGCCCCGGCAAACGCCCCGGTGATGATCCGTCGCATTTCCAGAAGGTCACTCAGGACCTTGGACCGCTTGGCCCGGAACAAACTCGTCTCTGCGCGCATCTGCCAATCGGAAAGTGACATTCGGTTATCGCCCTTGGCGGTTTTGTGGATGGATTTTTCGGGATGCTCGCGGTGCTCTGCTATCGCCTTCGCAGCTTCGGCCCGCAACCGCGCGACTGCTTCTCTGGTCGGATTGGTGATCTCGCGCCGCGCGATCACACCCAGTCTGACGAGGTCGCGGACATATACTCCTTCCAGGAAGTCCTCAATCTGCCGGAACGTCCATTTGGTCAGACGTTGAGGGGATAGCGTAAGAAGCCGCTCCAGCGACCTCTTGGAATCCCATCCTATCCATTCGTCGCGGACCCTCTGCTGCACCACCGCACTTCCAAGCGCGGCGATCCCGATGATGGGATGGCAGGGTGCAGATGCGTCCCGGACGAGAATCATCATGGACCTGCCGGGCACCGATCGATATGCGGTTACCCAGGTATGCCGGAAATAGCGCCAGATGTCCGACAGGAGCAGGCCGGTGTGTTCGCACACTTCGCCGTTATGGACAAACTGAAGATAGGGCCGTATTGTTTCACTGAGTTTTACGGCGCGCTCGATTTCGTCAGTGGTGCTGTTAATCGATTCGAGTTGCTGGAAAAGCTGGCGACCGTCGCGCATCAAGGAGAAGATAGAATGCCACCCGCCCTTTGTTAGGCGGCGGTGCTCCATTCCGTTGATGAACTCCCGCACCGAAGACTCGCGCAACTGGTCATCCCGCTCCAGCAGGTGACGATTGCGAACCTGTTCCTTTGATCGGACGTCACCGCCGGAGTCATCCATCACGAGTCGGATTCGGTCTTTCGAACGCAATGAAAGGGTCCAACCGTGGGCGACCAGGTCGGCGATCACGTTGAGGCAGGTGAGGGCCTTAAGGTCGTTTACGGTCGGGTTGCTCCCGACAGGCCGCAGATCGGCCCTAAACCTGACCACGGTATTCCGGATCTGCTGGATGTCATTTCCACCGG
>Ga0207024_10109_pt2 | contig 24842 bp, 28 predicted proteins | sample Alteio_BWMinCont_44_FD_153470 | JGI IMG/M metagenome (GOLD analysis project Ga0207024, IMG submission 153470) | Enriched cells from forest soil in Barre Woods Harvard Forest LTER site, Petersham, Massachusetts, United States -... | ecosystem: Environmental > Terrestrial > Soil > Temperate forest >...
CAGCCAGACTTATGCCGGTTGCGTTATCGCAGATGACGGTTGGGAACTGATTTTCTAACCTTTTCGCTTCGACGTGGAGGAACACCATCGGGGCGGAACAACCTTTGACCCGTTCTTCGTTTTCGGGAGTGAAGAGAGTGTTGTACCAAATGAACCCGTCGAAACGGCCGTCGGCCATGGCTTTCTCGGGGTTTGGACCGAATAGATCCGGGCACATACCTACTGTGTAGCCGTTCGCAAAAGCGCCGTCGACGATGCCGTCCATGAGCGTCGAAAAGTAGCCGAAACAGGCTGAGAATCGCATTCTCGGCATGCCGTCGCCGTGGAGAACGCCGATCATGCCGGTGCGCTGGCGGCGGAAATTTCGGGCAAAGGCATTTGGGTGGTAGCCCATATCCTCAGCGATTTTCCGAACGAGGTCGGCAGTTTCCTCGCTAACACGGATCGTGCCGCCACCACCGTGCATGACGCGAGATACGACGCTGCGAGATACTCCCGCCCGCTCGGCGACCTCCTTTTGAGTTACACCCATGAACTACCTGGTCTCGATGATAACACAGTTATCACCCGCCAGAGGCGGACGAGGGGGACGAGGCGGACGAGGCGGAGGAGTGTTGGAGTGTTGGAGTGTTGGAGTGTTGGAGTGTTGGAGTGTTGGAGTGATGGAAATGGGAACACGGAACACGGATCACGGAACTGGAAACTGGGAAGTGGGCTCTGGCACGCTATTCTCTTTTTCGTGGCCAGAAGACGTCGTTCGATCGAGCAGGAGAGGATCACGCTGATTGGGGCTGGGTTTGAGCTTGAAGAGGATTTCTACTCGAAGGTCCTCGGCTCCATTCAGGAGCTTCCAAAAACTCAGCAGGCGCTTTGGTTTTCCCGGGCGGTGGGGATGTACTGCAATTACGATCGATTTGATCGGGCGGCAGACATGGCGCGCGAGTTGATGAAGCTGCCGACCAGGGTTAGAGCCGTTCATGACAACGTCGTTGCAAAAGCTCTTGTCTACAGGGCGGCTGAATACGATTTGGCCCTCGAGTACCTCAACTTGGCGACACGTGGTCGCCCCAAACTGGGAAGACTGGTAAGCGGAGCCATGTTCGACGACGAGTTGGTATTGCTTCGAGCCCTAGCTACCATCCGGGCCAAAGGCACGAGCGAAAAGCTGCGCTCAGAAACAATCAGTAGGCTTGTATCGTTTTATGCGTTTTCGCCGCCAACGAAACCGTTTTTAGAGGTGCTTGACGAATATGAGGATGAGGTGCTGTCTTTGTTCTTGGCACGTGCTGCTCTGTTTCACGTATCGTCCAAACTTGCACTCCAGATTCGAGTTGGCAATCGCGGCGAAGTCGAAGATGATCTAGAGCGCGTTGAATCAGCGATCACAAAGCTTGCAGAGCGTGGCGACGCTTACTTCTGATGCCAGGAGGATTCGATCGTTTCCGCGATGTCTCGCTATTTTCGAGAGTTTCCGGAACCCTCACCCCTGCCCTCTCCCTTTTCGCACGAACCATCAAAAAGGGCGAGGGGAGGCTCACTACCGGAGCTTGCGACTAGGGCGGGGAAGTGGGCGGGGTGGATGAAGATGTGGTGGGAGACGGATCGACGGAATTCTCTTAGGGCGTCGACCTCTTTGTCTTCGAGTGGGTAGTTCATGACGGATCGGAAATATCGATCGCAGATTTCTAGAGGAATTCCCGAATCTCGGGGAGCTTCGTCAATGATCGTGTCGATGTTGGCGGCGCCCCATCGTTCGGCTGCGTTCAGCCATTCTACGAGCTCGGGAGTGAGGCCTTCGTTACCTAGCCACACGGCCCAGACGAAGGGGAGTTTTTTGAGATTGAACCACTCCAACCCGAGATCGAGAATATGTAGTCCTTGGCCCTGTTCGCGCATGCCGTTATCTCCGATGAGGACGCAGGCGTCGTGGGTGGCGAGCATGTCGCAAAGGTTCGGGGGTTGTGGGTCGGCTTTTGGGGTCACGCCATACCGTTCGCTCAAGATGATCTGGGCCAGAGCGTTGCTCGTCATTGAGCTTTGATCAAGTGCCAGGGTGCGGATTTGATCGGCCGGAACCTTGCTGAACAGCCGGACGCTCAGGACTTCGCGCTTGGAGCCGATGCAAACGCCCTCGGCGATTCGGCTGCCGGGATTTCGAAAGGCCTCGATAGAGGAGACCATGATAGCTTGGACGGTGCCTGATTCGAGTAAGGCGGGGAGTTTCGAAGGGACTTCGTAGATGACGTCGACGGGGCTGTCTTTGCCCCAGACTTCGAAGGCTTTTACCAGCGGTTTGGCGTTGAGATAGGGGACGCTGCCGACGGTGTATTTCATTGAATCCTGTCCTTTTGTTCGACGCGCTGTGCTACTGCGATTACGCTGCTGCCCCAGGGGAGGTTTATGGCGGAGATCAGGTTTGCCTCTAGGTTTTGGAGGGCAATCAGCGTGGAGTTGAGCCAGGGCGGAACGGAAACCAAAGATGCCTTGGCGGGACCCTTTTTGCGTTTTTCGAAGATGCGCCAGATGACGATAATTGGGAAGAGGAAGAAGACGGAGTAGGTAGAGCGCCGCACTACGAAACCGGCTTTTTCGAGGAGGCGCCTGACTTCGGGGGCGCGGTAACGGCGGTGGTGCATCAGGGCGATGTCGTGGGGACCCCAAAGACTGCGAAAGGCAGGGACGCTGAGAACTAGGATTCCACCCGGCCGAAGAACCCTGAATGCTTCGGCAAAGGCTGCCGCATCGTCCTCGATGTGCTCGAAGATGTCGAGACCGATGATCGCGTCGAATTGGCGTTCCTGAAAGGGAAGCATGGAACCGTCTCCTTCGACAAGCTTGTCCAGCGACCTCTGTTTGCAGAATCCAAGCGCCAAACCGCTCATATCGAGGCCGGTCGGCGTTGCCCACTGTTTGAGCTCGCGTAGTACGACGCCAGTTCCGCAGCCGACGTCGAGCACGTCCGGCTTTGCAACGGAAGTGTGGCTCCGAAGCAGCTTCAATGCAAGCTGGCGACGCCCGACGAACCACCAGTAGTGGTCCTCGAATTCGAACATTTTCGAGTATTCGTCGGGGTTCAATTCACTCCTCTGCCGTATCGTTGAAGCTGAGGCGGCGTTTCCGGCCGGCGGCACGGATTTTGAGCAGGTCTCGCAGCGCCCTTGGGCCGTCGCGCATGAGGACTACCTTGGAGCCTTCTTGGTCCAGCCAACGGATCGGCACCTCGTCGATTCGGTAGCCAAGGTCGCGGGCGACCATCAGGCACTCGAAGTCGAAGCCGAACTCATTCAGTTTGCATCGCCGAAAGATGTCGTGGGCAGCTTTCTTGGTGAATAGCTTGAAGCCGCATTGGGTGTCTTTTATGCCGCGCACGGCCAGTAATTGCACGAGGAGGTTGGCGGTGCGGCCGAACATCTCACGAATGAAGGGCTGGTGTTTTTCCAGGCTGCTCTCCCGCAAGGGGCGACTTCCAATCGCGATATCGGCGCCTCCGGAAAGGTGGGGCAAGAGTTTTTCTGTTTCTTCCTGCGGAGTCGCCAGGTCAGCGTCACAGAAAAGGATCAGGTCTCCCTTGGCGGCGAGGATTCCGGTTCGGACGGCGTAACCCTTTCCTCGATTGGGAGAGTAATCGATCAGCTGGAACTTCGGGTGGGTTTCGACGAACTCGGTTACGAGCTTGGCGGTGCCGTCTTTGCTTCCGTCGCTCACGACGATAACGTCGTACGAATACGATTGAGCTTCGTAATACTCATGCAAGCGGGCCAGCGTGCGTGGCAGACGCTCTTCTTCGTTGTAGGCGGGGACGACCACGCTAAGGTGAGGCACGCACAAAACAAACCGAGTCTACCGTTAGCAAGTTCCTTTAAGCAGGAACGACCCTGACGTGGCGGGAGACCTGCTTCCCAACCGTCGTCGGTTTGCCGGCAATTTTAAGGTGGATGAGGGAATCGATCTGACTGCTGCCGGTCGCCTCGAAGACGACACCGGGTTTAAGGCCCAACTCTTCGAGATGCTGAAGGAACTCGACACGCTCGTCGCTGATTCGGAAGACTTTGAGCATGCCGGCCTTGGCGTCTTGAAGCCGGACGCTGGGATCGGGGGCGTCCGGATTGACGAGGTTGCCGTGGGGGCAGGTCGTAGGGTGCCCGAGTTTCTCGTCGATACGGTCGATGATGTCCTCGGCGATGTAGTGCTCCAACTTACAGGCAAGCTCGTGGACGTCGTTCCAAGGAAGCTCGAGGTGATCGACAAGGAATCGCTCGATTATTCTGTGGGCTCTCGTTAGCTGCTTGGCGACTTTCTCGCCAAACTCAGTCAGGCGGATTCCTTGGTATGGAGCATGCTCCACCAGGCCGAGTTCGGCAAGCTTCTTGACCATTGAGGTTGCCGAGCCGGCACTGACGCACATGTAGACGGCAATTTCGCCGGTGGACACACGGTCGACCTCGTTTTGCAGCCGAAAAATCCCTTCGACGTATTCCTCAACGCTTTCGCTGAAAGCGCGTTGAGTCTTATGCTCGTCTCCCGGTCGGCAACTTGCCGGAACGCGAAGGGAGAATTCTTTGACAGGCATGGTATCAGTTTACATTCTCGTCCTAATCTCCACGCATGTGTCGGTAGCCTCGGTGCCGGGAATGAAGTCTTGGCGGTTATCGACTTTGCCCCGGATCAGTGAGACGACAGTTCGGTGGGGGAGATTGAAGTCTTGGGTATCGACCGAGTGGTCGCCCAATTTCCAGCCTCTGTGGTCGATGAGTTCAACTTCGGCGAGGCTCCAGGCTTCGTCGAAGGGCATGTGGAGGTTGTAAGTTTCCACGTGGGTTGGAGAGTGGGGCCGGATAACAACGTCGGCAGAGAATACAGATTGAGCGCCGTCTAGGAACCGGAATTCTTTATTACGGCGCAGATAGGTAGCATCGATGGCCCAAAGAGTGCCGATAACGAGCAACAAACAGACAAACCAAGCTTTTTTCAAGCTTCACCTCGCGATTGTGGTTTGCGCTACGATGCGCCGGCTGAGAGAAGCTAATTGCGAGGTTCGTCTTCGGTTGCCTGCAAAACGGATGTTGTGAGCACAGCTTCTCGGGCTCAGGTTAAAAGACGGCGGATTATCGCTGAAAGTTCAATCCATTACGCCGGGGTTGCGGAGGCTGTATTGTTCTACGGCTTCTTTGGCATCTCGAAGGTCGAGATCGGTTTTTTCGCGTAGGTAGCGAATGGCGTCGAGCTTGCTGATATCGCGACCTCGGTCGAGGCGTCGGCTGACATACTTATCAATTAAGAAGTCGGAGTTTCCGATCACTTTATGATCGGGCTCTTGCCGTTCAATGCGCCTGTTCCTCTTTTTTTGCCACTTCTCGAATTCTTCCTGGTAGGCCTCGCTGTTTTTAAAGAACGTTTCTGCAACGAGGAAGGCCAGGCCCAGTCCCCAGCCAAGTATTGGCCATGCGGCCCAGAAATAGCCGGGACTGGTCATTAAGTTGACAGCGATGAGGAAGGCGTTAAACAACACATAGGACAGAAGATGTCCATAGAAATCGCGCCGTCGTATGCGGTCAAATTCAATGCGGTCTGCCTGTGTAGTCTTCTGCTGAGCAAGTTGCTGCTCTGCCATTGCGACGGCTTCAGGTGAGATTCCGAGTTCTTCGGCGGTGGCAAGGAGGCGTTCGCGGCTCATTGCGCCGGCAGTCGAAGTCAGCGAGGCAGCCAGGCGTAGAATTTGCTCAGCCTCTTCTTCTTCATAGAATTGCTGACCAAACTCAGTCATCGACTCTATTTTACGGCTAAAGCCGCCCGTGCCGTTCGAGCCTTTCTTCGCGTTGTTCCTGGATTCTCTGACGCCGTTCCAGCCTTGCCAACTTGTGCGTTCGCAGCCTCTCGCATTGTCCTGAACCAAGGTGAACGCCGACAACTATGCTGGGCGAACTGCTACCTAAAGGATTCATAGCGGATTGATCGCCCGTTAGACCAAGCCGATTCGCCTTCCAGCTTTCGTATTTTTCCTGGTAGAAGGAACTGCCTCTGAACAAGGTTGCCGATGCATGAGACGCAAGGCCGATCCCCCATCCGAGGATTGGCCAGATTGCCCAGAAATAACCGTGACCGAGGCACAGGAATATGAAAAAGCCGTTGAACAGCAGATAGGAAACCAGATGTGCGCCTAATTCCTTTCGCTGAATACCATCGAATTCAGCGCGCATCTTCTTATCAAGGCGCTGGAAGGTGACCTGCTTTTCGGCAGCTTCGACGGCTTCGGGCGAGATTCCCAGTTCGGCGGCAGTTTCGAGGAGACGGTCGTGGCTCATCCGGCCGTCAGCAGACGACATAGACGCTGCCAAATTCAGAATCTGTTCCGCTTCGTCGTCTTCGTAGAACCGTTGCCCAGAGCCAGCCATGACATGCATTGTACGGTGGTTACTCGTTGCAGGATTCGACGGTACGATGAAAGAGTGAGGGTTGGGGTAATTGGGGCGGGGATTTGTGGGTTGGCGGCGGCGCGCACACTGCGTGCGGCGTCTTTCGAAGTCGTCGTGTTTGAGAAGCACCCGAAAGTTGGTGGACGTGTATCGACCCGGCGGGAGGGTGGCTTCGTTTGGGATACAGGAGCGACGAGCATCGCGCCGCGCGGGAAACGGATTGAGGGCGTTCTGCTGAATGAGCTCGATCAGAGCGGATTGGTGAAGATCGAGAAACCCATCTATTTGCATGAAGGGCTTCGAATCAGGCCAGGCTTCCCCAACGGCGCGACTCGATATGCATACGTCGAAGGAATCGAATCATTTGCGCAGCGGCTTGCTGTTGGGCTGGACGTTCGGTTGGGGCAGAACGTCGAAAACATTGAGAAGGTTGAAGACGCTTATGCGGTCAACGGCGAGGAGTTCGATGCGCTGATCTTAACTGCTCCGATACCCCAGTCGACTCTGCTTCTTTGGAATCTGGGCGAAAGCCGGCCGGTTGCCAACGTCAGGTATCGCTCGTGCCTATCGGTGTTGTTAGGCTATACAACCGAACTGCCGCCGGTGAAATTTCACGCATTGCTTGACGTCGAGCAGGTTCATCCGATGACTTGGCTTTGCCTGGAATCAGTCAAGTCGCCAATGCGGGCCCCGGAGGGAAGTACGGCAATGGTGGCTCAGCTTAGCTCCGCCTTCAGCCTTGCCCACTTTGAAACGGAAGACTCGGTTATCTTGGAAACGGTGACGCGGTTTATCGAGCGTATGTATGGCGCAGCCTTCATGATTCCGGCATACTCTAGCGTCGTTCGATGGAAGTATTCGCAGCCGGAAAGCTTTGCGAGCTTCGAACGTGTCAACAAAAAAGGATCCAAACTTCTGGTTGCCAGCGATGGGCTTATTGGCGGACATGTCGAGGACGCATTTGAAATCGGAACGCGAACGGCCCAACTATTGGTAGAAGAGGATTGACCGAGTCTTTATGTTCAATGCCTTATTGATTCCAGTGATGGTGATTATTGCAAGTCACCACGTTCAAACAGAGACCAAATTGGATCTCTTTAGCGACGACGACAAGGTCGGCGTTGGAACGTACAAGGAATCCGTTGACCACAAGGGTCATCGAACCTGCGAATTTCACATGTGGTCGAAGCCGGACTCCGACACGAAGGTTTCCGTATATCAGGTTAAAGTGATCGATGCCCAGGCATTCCCGATTCGAGAGGAAGAGGTCATTGTTCAGGTCGAAGGAAGCACCCGGAAGGAACTCACGATAAGCGTTCGATACGATAGTTCGGGGGCGGCCAGGGTTATCGAGACGAAGGGCAAGAAGAAGACCACCGAGAGGATCTTCATGCCGATTCCGGGCCTAAGCAGGGCCGATGCAAGCGACCTTTGGTTTTCCAAGACGATCCCCTTGCCGGGCACGACTGTAAGCAGCACGGTGTTTGACATCGAGAATCTGGTTTGGCGACGGGTGGAAACGACTTATGTCGGCAAGCGGTGGATCACGGTCGGCGGACGGCGAGTGGAATCCAACGAGATCAGGGATGTCCGAGACAGCAATACGCGGATGGTGTACCTGGACGACCATGGCCAGCCGTTACTGATGAAGAAAGGGTCGAATCGAACGGAAAAGCACTTCTGATCCCGAAGTGTTGGAGTATTGGAGTATTGGAGCGTTGCGTCGAACTTGGAGGTGTAGCTTATGCCGTCCAAGTTAATGTCGGATGGCTAGCTCAAGGAAATCTGTTCGGTGGTTAGTGGGTTCGATCACGGTGGTGTTCGGTGGGCTGCTGATCGTTTGCGCGCGGCTAGGGCTGCTGTCGGCGTCGAGTCAGCTTGACGAAGAGTTGAAGCTGGCGGAGCAGCAGGGACTTCCGTTGACCCTGGCTGATTTGCACCTGTCCTCGGTTCCAGAAGATCAGAACGCCGGACCGCTGCTCGTGAACGCGGTGGAGTTGATGAAGACGCAACCGGGTGATCCGGTTACGGTTTTGAGTCACTGGGGATCGACCTACTTTAAGCCCACGGTTTCGGACAAGGCTGCTTCTATAGCGGTCGAGGTATTGCGACCGATCCTCGATATTGCAGTTCGCGCTTCAAAACGGCCTCATTTGAAGTTTGAACTCCAGTGGGAGGACGGCACGTTAATGGTTGGCGATGCGTACCCAGTAAAGCAACTTGCCAAGGGGTTGGTTGCACGTGCGCACGTGCAGCGGAATAAACGAGATTATGATGCCGCAATCGATTCACTCGATGCTGCTTCCCGACTAGGACGTTTGCTCTCGGAGTCGCCGGGCTTCTTGGCAATGGATAGTCGGCAGGCAATCGAGGCGATCGTAGCCGCTGAAGCAGCGAACTTGCTTCGCCAATGTTCGACGACGCGCGTGGTTGCAGGTATTCGGCACATACTTGCTGACTTCGGTGAAGTGCCCAGCCTTCGAAATGCGCTCAAAGGCGATTTTATTCGTTGTCGAATTTATATTTCACATATGCCCTATGCGGGAGAAAGCGGACCGATGGCGTCGAGCTCTGATACTCTGGGCCCCGACGAGTGGAAGCTGATGCGTCTGAAAGCCGTCCGTGATCTCAATGAAGCGAATTACGTCAAAATCGCTCGATTGACCTATGCAGCGGTACCGTCATCATCCGGCACGCACCGGCAAGTCGAAGATGCGTTCAAAGATATTGAAAAGACGGAAGATTCGTTCACCAAGATCGGCGATATGGCCGCGTCGAAATTGCCCTTCGTTGGAGAAGCTACCATTGACTTTTGGCTAGAGTGCATTGCTCGCCGACGTATTCTTTCAGCAGCGCTCGACATTTTCGAGGTGCGATCGAAGAACGGAACCTTTCCGGCAACTTGGTCAAAACCTGGGCTTGAGGGGAGCGATCCTTTTTCAGAAAAGCCATTGAGTTATCGCCGTGTTGGCAGTGGATTCGTTTTGTACAGCTTTGGGCGCGATCGCCAGGATGACGGTGGTCGTCCATATACGCTCGACGACGGAAAATATAGCAAAGACATCTCGTTCGAATATCCGAAGCTGTCGGTGAGGCCGGTCAAGCCGGTGAAGCTCGGGCCCCCGGGTTCGTCTGGGGACTGAGTGGGTAATACCAAAAACTGGATGGCATTTGAGTCAATGCCATGCTTCCAGTGGGGAACGTTGAAGTGGGTACAACTCTTCAATTCATGGAACAGACGAAGGTTCGGGTGGCGGTGGTTGGCGCGGCGGGGCGGATGGGGCGCGAGGTGCTTCGCGCGGTGGGGTCGGATCCTTACTTTGAGGTCGTGGCGGCGATCGACCGCTCGGAGATCGGGTCCAATACCCGTGAGTTGGCGGGCGCGTTGGGGCCTGACCTGGTGGTCGAGGACAACCTCGAAGCCGCGCTGGATCGGACTCATCCGGATGTGACAATTGAGTTCTCGCACCAGTCGGTGGCTTTGGATCACGCACGCGCCGCGACCGAGCGAAAGATCTCCTTCGTATTCGGGATGACAGGAATTGCGGAAGCTTCCCTCGACCAGATTCGGGAGTTGTGTGATAAGCATGCGACGCCGGGAATGTATGTGCCGAACTTTGCGATCGGGGCGGTTTTGATGATGCACTTCTCCGAGATCGCGGCGAAATGGCTTCCGGATGCAGAGATCATCGAGTTTCATCACGATCGGAAGGAGGATGCGCCGAGCGGGACCGCGATGTTGACGGCTCAGAAGATCGGGCAATCTCGGGTTCACGCGCCAACGCCATTGCCGAAGCCGTTGCTGAAGGCGGATGGGGCGCGTGGAGGGTCTGTGAGCGAAGTTCCGGTGCATTCGGTTCGGTTGCCTGGGCTGCTGGCGCATCAAGAGGTGATCTTTGGTGGTCCCGGGGAGACGCTGACGATTCGGCACGACTCGCTCGATCGAGTGTCGTTTATGCAAGGCGTGAAACTGTGTGCGAAGACGGTGCGTTCGTTGAACGGGTTGGTGGTTGGGTTGGACAAGATTTTGTATTAATGCTTGAGCGGGCTTTTGCCGCGTTGCGGGGGCCGCAAGCGGCCATGGTTTATTGACGTTTATGGTTTATTACCAAGGGTCAAGACCCTTGGCTTTGCCAATCTGACCCCGTTGAGGTCGAGCCAGGGGTACGCTTTCCTAATGGCGGATCAGCAGCTTACTTACCGGGATGCGGGCGTCGACATCGATGAGGCGCAGCGTGCCTTAAGGGCCGTAATGGGATCCGTCAAGGCGACTTACTCCGAGAACGTCGTGGGCGGAGTCGGCGGGTTTGGGGCACTATTTCGGGCCAGCTTCGGAGAGATGGAGCAGCCGCTACTGGTAAGTTCGATCGACGGGGTCGGCACGAAGACCAAGGTCGCGGCTATGGTCGGCGACTATACGAACCTTGGGCGTGATATCGTCAACCACTGCGTCAACGACATTCTTTGCCAAGGCGCTCGCCCATTGTTCTTTTTGGATTATTTCGGTTGCTCGCGGCTTCAAGGGCTGATGTTTGAAGAAGTGGTGAAAGGAATGGCGGAGGCTTGCCAGGAAGTCGGCGCGTCCCTGATCGGTGGCGAGACGGCCGAAATGCCGGGCGTCTATAACGAGGATGAGATCGACCTTGTCGGATCAATCGTCGGCATTGTGGATCAAGAGAAAAAGCTGCCACGAGGAAAGATGCAAGTTGGCGACGCCGTCATCGGAATCGCGAGCAATGGTCTTCACACGAACGGGTACACACTGGCGAGGCGGGCGCTGTTCGAAGTTGGTGGTTTGTCGGTGCGGGATCCGATGCCGAGTTTGGGACGGACGATAGGAGCTGAGATGCTTCGGCCGCATCGCTGCTACTTCAATGCCGTGTACCCGATTTTGCAGGACACCGAGCAGGTATATGCGGTGGCGCACATCACCGGCGGCGGTCTGTACGACAACATTCCTCGGGTTTTGCCATCCGATGTCCGGGTCGTCATAGAGAAACGGTCATGGACGCCATTGCCAATTTTTCAGATGATTCAGGGGTTGGGGAATATCCCGGAGCCGGAGATGTATCGCGCCTTTAACATGGGGATCGGCCTGGTGATGATCGTCGACCGGTTTATCGCGTCGGCGGTCGTCCAGCGGTTGAACGATGCCGGCGAATCGGCAGCGATTATCGGCGAAGTGCAGCCGGGCTCGAACGAAGTTCAGATCTTGTAAGGCGGACAAGGCGGACAAGGCGGACGAGGGGTGGGGCTTATCTATAATCTCTAGATGCAGACGCCGACGCTTTCGCTGGGGTATTTGGATGGCGGCGTAATTGTCCTTTTTTTGCTAGCCATTCTGGGGCTGGGGTTTTCGGCCAAGGTTCGGGATAATTCAGTTCTTCAGTATCTCGCGGCGGGCAGGAGCCTTTCGATGCCGGCGTTTGTGGCGACGCTGGTCAGCACTTGGTATGGGGGGATCCTGGCGGTCGGTGACTCGGTCAAGGCATTTGGGTTTGGCGGGATTCTGCTGTTTGGAGTGCCTTACTATGTGTTCGCCATCGTTTACGCCTTGTTCTTTGCGGAGAAGGTTCGCGGGGCCGAGCAGATCAGCATTCCGGAGCGGCTGGCTCAGCGGTGGGGCAAGCCGGCCGGGTTGACGGGGGCGGCGCTTATCTTCATGCTGGCGGTTCCGGCAGCGCACGTTCTGATGCTTGGCACGATGGTGCATCTGTTTACTGGCTGGGATCTGCGGGTTGCCACCGTGATTGCGACGATTGGCGGGACCCTGTTTCTTTATAAGGGTGGGTTGCTGGCCGATGTCCGGGCGGGGCTACTCGCATTCGTGATGATGTATGTCGGGTTCTTCGTCATTGCAGGCTGGTGCTTGACCCACTACCCTCCATCGGAAGCGATTCGGCATCTCGACCCGGGGCTGAAGAAGTGGGACGGCGGAGTTGGGTTGATAGGGTTCCTAACGTTTTTTATTGCGGCGTCTTGGACGCTGGTCGACCCGGGATTTCACCAAAGGGTTGCTAGCGCGCGGTCTCCTCAGGTTGGAAAGACCGGTCTTTATTGGTGCGTTGGGTTTTGGATGTTGTTCGACATCCTAAGTATGGTGACGGGAATCTATGCGATCTCCATACTGAATCCCTCGCTTTCCGGCCTTGAGTTTTTCCCGCGATTGGGGAATCAGATCCTTCCGCCCGGGTTAAAGGCAATCTTCCTCTGCGGCCTTACGGGAACGATCCTGTCGGCGATGGTCGGCTATACCCTTGTCAGCGGGGCGACATTTGGGCGGGAATTTCTGGGCCGACTTAAGCCCAACATGCAAGATCAAGCGATCAAAGGATGGACTCGGGTCGGGTTTGCGGCATCGTGCCTCCTGGCGGTTGGAATCGCATTTGCGGTCGATAACGTCGTTCTCGATCTTTGGTATGCGTATAGCGGAGCGGTGGTTGGGGCGTTGCTTTTGCCTGTAACGGCAATATATGTGCCAAGAATCAAGCTCCGTTCGAGCTCTGGGTGGGCGACTGCATCGATGTTGGGAGGATTTATTACCAGTTTCGCGTGGCTGATATGGTGTAAGAGAACTGATAACCCCGAATATAAAGTCTCAATATCAGGGCAGGAAATTACGCTTGGGACGCTCGTTCCCGGTTTAATCGTTTCTGCGTTAGTTCTTTGCCTTGGTGAAGTATCAGGCAGGAGGGCATTAAAAACATGACGGACGAAAACATAGAACACACGGCGGTCGCCGAACAGGAACCGATGATTGAAGATGCGGCGGTCGCCGAGGAGCCGGTAGCGGCAGTTTTGACCAGCGCGAAATTGGTGCTCAAGAGAGGCGGCGTGATCACAGACATCGCCTATGAGATTCACTCGCCGGCGACGATCGGCCGTTTCGATCCGTTGGTCGGCCCGATCGATGTCGACCTTGCATCTCAGCCCGAGGGGGCATACGTTAGCCGAAAACACGCACGGATTGTGCAAGACGACGGCGTTTGGAAAGTCATCGACCTTGGGTCCAGCAACGGAACGTTTGTGCTTCGCGATGATTTCGAGCGAGTGGAAGAGGCGGAGCTTACAGATGGGCAGGAATTCGCGCTCGGTAACGCGAGGTTTGTGTTTCAGCTTAGCTGAGGGCGCCATGCGCTAGTCCCAGGTAGGTTGTTCTAGGGTGGGGTGGGAAAGAATGAGGATGGCGGCGCCTTGCTCGATACTCACGGTGACTTGGCCTGAGGCTTGGTTGGAGAGGCTTGTTTGGCCCCGCGGAGTGAGGGTGGCGTTGGTTAAGGGCCAGTGGGTGCCGGTGAGGGTTGCACCGGTGCAGTCTCCGATTGGAAATAAAGATAGGCGGGTGTCTCTAGGGGTCTCTATTTGTAGCTCTTGCGGGCCGCGGAGGACGTGAGCGATTCCGCGGCGAAGGGCGAATCGAATTCTTAGCACGGAGCGAGCTGCGCTGTATAAGTTTCCGAGCACATGGTCCAGTAGATCACCCTCCGCGCAAAGCAAAGTGAGCTCGTGGTGGCCTCGGCTTTGTGCAAAAGTGAGTAGTTTGTCGCAGTCGCTAGTGTCCTGATCGTCGATTTGTATCAGTTCGACCTGATGATCTTTCGTACTGCTCGCAATTGAATCCATATCGCCGACTGTTGTGTGGGGGATAACCCCGCAAGAATAAAGGGTATTTGCCGCACCATCTGCTGCCAGAATGATATCAGCGGAATCAAGCCACAAAGCCAAGCGCTCGAGAGGCATGTCACCCCCGGCCAGAACGCCTAAGACCCGTGGTTTGTTAAGCTTTTGAGCCATCGCTTTGCATAGTACTCGCTTATGGAAGACCGCCTATCTAGGTGAAAATAGCAGGTACAGCGACTCTGTAGACGCCTGTCATACATGTCGCAGAAATCTGATTCATTGGGCGAAAAAACGCGAAAAATCGCGTAAAGCGGTCATATCTTGGCTAGTTGAGGCATAGCAATCCTTTTTTCTGTCATATCCGGCCTTTTTTAAGGTCTTAATTTACTCGGCAAAGGCCTACCGGGCCGTGTATAATCCGATCCCCACGGGCAAATCGGCGCCCCCCTTAGACCCAATGAGCACACTATTCAACGACGACGACACTACTCCTCGGGGAGCGGACTTGCAGCAAGCTTGGGCGGGTGTGCTTAAGAGGCTGGGGCCAGAGGTTCCGTCCGCTTGGTTTGAGCGGTTTATACGCCCCCTCGAACCAACTGCGCTAAAGGGCGGGGTCGCGATGGTGAATGTGCCGGGAAAGTTTGTGTTGGAGTGGGTGCGTGAAAGATATTTAAATACTCTGCAAAGTTTGCTTTCCGACGAGATCGGTGGACATGTGGTGATTGAACTCGTGCTCCAGGCATCCGAGAAGAAAACAGCAATTGTCACCAATGTAACTCCGTTGCCGGTGCAAAGCGAGCTAAATGGCGGATTTCATCCCGCCGAGCGGTTTTCGTTCGAAACGTTTGTCCGGGGTCAAAGCAACCGCTTGGCTTTTGCTGGCGCAAAGGCGGTGGCAAATGCCCCGGGAACGAAGTACAACCCGTTGTTCATCTACGGCTCATCGGGCCTAGGTAAGACCCACTTGCTCCATTCGATCGCACGGGAGATTCTCGATTCGAATCCGCGAACGCCGCTTGTGTACGTCAGCGCTCAGCAGTTTGCCGAGGAATTCGTTAATGCGCTGCAGAACGGTAGGATCGACCATTTCCGGAGGGCGCAGCGCGGCGTCGCCGTATGGCTGGTCGACGATATCCAGTTCGTCGTCGGAAAGGACAAGACGCAGGAAGAAATCTTCCACACCTTCAATTACCTTCACTCCCTGGGAAAACAAATTGTGTTGAGTTCGGACCGAGCGCCAAAGGACTTGTACCTGATGGATGAGCGCCTACGATCTCGGTTTGAGTCGGGCCTGGTTGCCGACATCCAGATGCCCGATACGGAGACGCGATGTGCGATCCTTCAGGCGAAGGCGGCCCAAGAAAAGATCGATTTGGACTACTCGATCGCGATGTACCTGGCCGAAAACGTTCCTGGAAACATCCGGAGGTTAGAGGGCGCGTTGACGAAGCTCGTCGTTCAAGCCAGTGTAGAGGAAGTTCCGATTTCGGTCGGACTGGCCCAGACGATGGTTGAGCACTACTATCGAGCCGGGTTGCTTGCAAAGCCGGGATTCAACCAAATCGTGGACGCGGTCGGTAAGCACTATCGGATCCCGTCTGACGACATTCGCGGCATTTCGCGAAAGGCGCCGATCGTGCATGCGCGGCATGTCGCGGTGTATATCACCCGCGAGATCACCGGAGATTCTTGGAAGCACATCGGTGGGCTCTTCGGGGATCGCGATCATACGTCAATGATGCACGGGTACACGAAGATTTCGGAGATGATGCACCAGGATAAGGACCTAAGAGCCTCGGTTAAGCAGTTGATTCGAAATCTGTATCCCGACATGTAGGCCAGGGAAGCAGGGAAGCTGGGAAGCAGGGAAGCAGGGAAGCAGGGAAGCAGGGAAGCAGGGAAGCAGGGAAGCAGGGAAGCAGGGAAGCAGGGAACAAGGGATCAAGGGATCAAGGGAACAAGCCTAGTGAAGCTTCAAGATGCGACTTGGATGGATGTGGATGGGTTTGGGCGGGAATCGGTTGTTTTGATTCCCACAGGGTCGCTGGAGCAGCATGGGCCGGGGTTGCCGTTGTTTACGGACACGCTCATCGTGACTGCGGTCGCAGAGACGATTGAGAGCGCTTTGCCGTCGCAAGTATTACTAACACCCACGTTGTGGTTGGGGGCAAGCGGCCATCATCTTGGCTTCTGCGGCACGCTAAGCGCCTCCTTCGAATCCTATATGGGCGCGATTGCCAGCGTCGTAGAATCGCTATTTCCGCACGGCTTTCACAAGTTTTACGTTCTTAACGGACACGGGGGAAACAAGGAGCCGAACGGCATGATCATGCGAACCTTGAAAGCACGTCACGTTGAGGCTTCGTTCGGCCATTCTTCGTATTACGACTTTGCAAAAAATGCAGTGGCGGAAACCCTGGACGGGCCCCTCAAGGAGCTTCGGCACGCCTGCGAGGCAGAGTCGAGCTTGATGATGCATCTTCATCCTGACCTTGTTCGAACGGAGAAACTGCGGGACGATGGGTTGGCAAGTGAACCAACGGTCGTTGGAATGATCCACCATTTCGACGAGTCGACGGAGCAGGGGTCATTTGGCTATGCGACACTTGCAACGGCGGCAAAGGGCAAAATCATCTTCGATGCGGCGGTTGAGGGCGTTGCAAACGAGATAGCGGCGATAGCAAACGGGTATTTTCTCCGAGGGCTCTAAACCGCCCATACCGAGGAGAGTCATGTCCATGAAGCTACCGATCGCAATAGCAGCATTAACCGTCGTATCGTCCGCACTCGCGCAAAGCTCAACTCAGACCGGAATAGGGATTTCGATCGGAATCTATGAGCCGACCAGCGCTCAACTCAAAAACGACCTTGGAAGCCAGTTTTTGAGCTTTGGCCTGGGGGGTGCGCCAACCGGTCGGCCGTCCGAAGGCGCAATCACTCCTGAATACAATTTGATATTTGCTAACGGGAACGGGAACAAGCTGTTCATCCTCCCGCTCACTTACGGGTACGAGTACCACTTCGGGTCGGACAACACGTCCAAGATTTTGCCCTATGTGCGGCCGTTCGCCGGCCTCGCCTACTATGACTACAGCATTACGGATCTCGGTTCGGGGCAGCACTCTTCGGCAAAGCAGGTTGGCGGCACCTATGGGCTCGAAGGCGGGATTCTGATCGGACATAAACTCAAACTCTCGGCTGGCTACAATTATTTTACAAATGCCGGCGGCTTTAGCTTCAACGGTCTCACCCTCTCGGCGTCATATTCGCTGTTGAATCTGTGATCGGTTCGAGCCGCGTCTGGGGGCGGTCTCCCAGGCGCGGCTCATGGAACTTTATGCCGTCCGCCTAAATTCGGAACCTTATCGGATGGCAAAAACCCTTTCAAATCTAGAGATACCGACGGAAACGGCGGTGCTCGTTTATATCAACAAGGACGAGGCTGAAGACCAAGTCGTCGAAGACGAACTGATCGGACTTTGCGAAGCTGCCGACGTTGTTCCCGTTGCATCGATTCGTCAACGGCTTGACCGGCCCTATAAAGGCACCTTCGTCGGCAGTGGAAAGGTCGATGAGATTGCCGCATTGGCAAAGGAAACGAAGGCTGACGTCGTGCTGATCGACGGCGAGGTCAGCGGGATGCAACAGCGGAACCTTGAGGAAAAATTTGCCTGCAAGGTGGTGGACCGCACGCAGCTCATCCTCGACATCTTTGCCCGCCGGGCCCGCACCCGTGAGGGGATGCTGCAGGTCGAGCTTGCCCAGCTTACGTACATGATGCCGAAGCTGATGTCGGTGTATACGAAGTTCGAACGGCAAAAGGGCGGCATCGGTATGCGTGGTCCTGGCGAAACCAAGCTGGAATCGGATAAGCGACTTGCGCGCGATAAGATTTCTGTGCTCAAAGAGGAGATCGAGGACGTCAAGCGAGTTCGCGACCAGCAACGGTCGAGCCGTCGGAAGCATCCGTTTCCGTTTGCTTCAATTGTTGGCTACACAAGCGCGGGGAAGTCGACCCTGATGAATCGAATGGCGGGCACTGACGTGTTGGTTGATGCGATGCCCTTTGCTACGTTGGATCCGACCACGCGCAAGATCGACCTGCCAGACGGCTACGCGCTGTTTTTGACGGATACAGTCGGATTCATTCGGAACTTGCCCACGCATCTTGTTGCCGCGTTTCAGTCAACCTTGGAGGAGGTGACCTACTCCGATTTCGTCTTGCATGTAGTGGATTTATCCAACCCTGCTTGGGAGGTTCAGCGAGATGCGGTGCATTCGACTCTGGCAACGTTGGGGGCCGAAGATAAGCCGATGCTGACGCTTTTCAACAAGATAGATTTGGTGGCCGACAAAGTCGAGCTTCGACGTTTGGTTGCGGATTGGCCGAACTCGGTGGCTATTTCGGCTGCAACCGGGGAAGGAATGAACGACCTTCAAGCCGCTATCAAGCGGATGGTCCAAGAGTTGCTTGGCATGGTAGTTGTGCTCATTCCTTACGACCACCAGTCAATGCTGCAGGAATGCTATGACTATGGCCGGGTTCTCAAGCAAGAATATCGCGAGGACGGGATCTATGTCGAAGCCGAATTGGTCGCAGAGATGAGACATAAGCTCAGGGCGTTTGCAGTAGAGCCGTGAGCGAGCCAACAATTCGGGAGTGGATTCAAATGGCCAAGGCTCGGTTAGGGCAAGCTGAGATCGAAGCAGCCGGCCTTGAGGCTCAGCTTCTGGCGGCGCATGTGCTGCTTGTGGATCGGCCATGGCTGATCGCGCATGGCGACGAGCCGTTTCCTGAATTGGCAGGAGAGGCGATATTGGCGGCGAGGCTGTCTGGGAAGCCGCTGGCTTATATTCTGGGCTGGCGAGAGTTTTATGGGCGGCGGTTTTCAGTGCGGCCCGGGGTTTTGATTCCGAGACAGGAGACGGAGGTTCTTGTCGAGACAGCGCTTTCACTGTTGGATTCCACAGCGACTGTGCTGGACCTTGGGACGGGGTCGGGCTGCATTGCAATCAGCCTGAAGCTCGAAAGAACTGAATGGGAAGTGGTTGCTTCGGATATTTCGCCGGAAGCGCTCGAGGTGGCGCGAGAGAATGCCAGAGAACTCGGGGCGAATGTTGAGTTCGTCGAATCGGATCTCTTTTCAAATCTGAATGGGGAGTTCGATGCGATCGTTACAAATCCGCCCTACATTGGATTTGATGAGCCATTGAAAGGCGAAGTTGCATTGTTCGAGCCGGCGGCAGCTTTATATAGTGGGCCGACAGGGATGGAGTTCTATGAACGGCTTAGCCGTGACGCGTGGGGCGTGTTGCGGCACGGTGGAGTATTGATGATGGAGGTTGGATATCGGCAAGCGGAGCCGGTGAAAGGTGTATTTGCAACGCTGGGGTGGGCCGTTCAGGAGCCGGTTTTGGACCTATCGGGTGTGGCTCGGGTGATGGTTTGCACGAAGTCCAGAGACGACTCCCTGGCTATTTTCTTGGACCCCTCCCGGGTCGAGACGCTAAATCAACGGTACACGATACATAATCGGGGGAATGCAAATCGTCGTTCCTGACGAATATCGGCATCTGTACGTACAGAATCGCGAGCGGCCGGTTGTTAAGATTCCTGCTGAGGTGTTGCGGCAGGTCGCGCCGGACGTGTCGAAGATCACAAAGAAGACTTTGCTGCTGATCGACGACATGATGCGGATCATGCGCAAGGCTAACGGGGTTGGGCTTGCTGCGCCGCAGGTTGGTATCTTGCAACGGATTATCGTCATCCATCCGGAAGGAATGAAGCCGACGGCGCTGATCAACCCGAGGATCGTCAAGGCGGAAGGAGAGCAGATCGGCCAGGAGGGCTGTTTGAGCATTCCGGGCTTGTATGGCGACGTGAAGCGGGCCGCATCCGTGGAGGTCGAGGCGCTGGATAGGCGCGGCCGCGAAATGGTGTACGAGTTAGAAGGGATGCCGGCACGGATCGCACAACACGAGATCGATCATCTTGATGGTGTATTGTTCATCGACAAGGTAATTGCGGAAACGCTACATTGGATGCACCCTGAGGCCGTGGATGACCCGTCCGAGTAGCGGATGTCACTGATCTACTTCGGAACGGGATCCTTTGCTTTGCCGGCGCTACGGGCGTTGGCGGGGGATGTTTCTTTGGTGGTCACACAGCCGGATCGGCCGACGGGGCGGGGGATGAGATTGCAGCCTTCTCCGGTGAAGACCTTGGCTACTGAGCTTGGGATTCGGGTTGAGACTCCGGAGAAGAGCCGGACGCCTGAGTTCATTGCTCTGCTTGAGGCGGAGAAAGCAGACGCGCTGATTGTTGCAAGCTATGGGCAGATTCTTTCACAGCGCATTTTGGATTCAGCGCGGTTTGGTGGCATTAACTTGCATGGATCGATTCTCCCTCGATACCGGGGTGCGGCTCCCATTCAGCGATGCATTCTCAATGGCGAGATCGAAACCGGCGTGACGCTGATGCAAATGGACAAAGGAATGGACACTGGCGACGTCATCCATATTTCGCGCACCGCGATCGGCAGCGATGAGACGTATGGCGAACTCCAGGATCGGCTGGCGGCAATTGCGGCCGACCTTGCTGCCGAATGGATATCGAAAATCGTTAACGGCGATTACCCTCGAGTTGCTCAATCTGGCGAGTTCGCAACAATCGCACCAAAGATCGAAAAGGCGGAAGCGGAGCTTTCCTTTGCCAGAAGCGCATCGGAGGAATATAACCGGTTCCGTGCCTTTACGCCTGCTCCCGGGGCGTTTGTGAGGACTTCATACGGATTGTTAAGGATATCGGTGGCTCGATTGAGTTTCCTGGACGGGGAACCGGGATCGATACTGTTGACATCGCCTCTCACAATTGCGTTCGGCGATGGGAGCCTCGAGATCCATGAAGTGCAACCAGAAGGTAAAAAGAGGATGTCCGGGAAGGATTTTGCAAACGGGGCACGGTTACGCCCTGGAACCTGTTTAGTTTGAATAGACGCCCATGGCTACCCCCGAAAAGAAATCGAACTCTGTTCTGCCAAAGATAAGCAGAAGCCTTGCCTACCGAACTTTGTTCCTTGTGGTCGTCGTGGGCGGCATGATCTATGGTCTCGAATGGTTCCTACAGCATCGATCGGACCTTGGGGCCCTGCGAGAATCGAACACTGTGGGGTGGGTTTCGGCCATTCAATATATGCCGGAGGGGTACCAGCAAGCGGTTCTGATCGAGCCAAATGGGACGATCCATAAGGATCCCGGATATGTGGCAAAGACAAACGACCGCGACGTTACTTGGTCTCCCCACGGCAATTTCTTGTACTTCGCGAGCGACCGGGCCGAGCACAATTTCAACATTTACCGATGGTCTCCTGGTTCAAACGAAGCGGCCGAACAAAGGACGATTGGTACCCGATCCCGTGGGAACCTGCGATTTTCTGTCCAGACTGAGGAAAAAGACAGCGAGGCCAAGGGGCTCCTGACGACGGGCGGGCTGGTACAGGAGTTCGATCCAAACAATTCGTCGACGGCCCAGGTATTGCCGCCATCGCAGAAGGAAATTTCGCAGTCTCAGGGCGATGAAAGCGGTACGGAGAGCCAGTTTGAAGGGATTTACGGGACGCTGGGTACTAGCTTCCGAGAAGGCCAGTGGTGCGGCGGGCATCGGTATATCGCCGCCATTATGGAGCGGGAGGCAGGCGAGTCTTTGATCCTCCAAGATATGCAACCGGTTGACGGAAAGCTTCCCACGCCGAAGCCGCTCGTCACCGGGGAGCACATTGAAATTGCAATCAATCCCAAAGATGGCAACATCGTCTACTGCCTGCAGAACTTTCAGTGGCCCACCGCGACGCCACCGGCAGACAAAAACGGAAAGCCGATTAAAAAGCCGTTTGTCAACGCAATTGGGGTGCTAAGCCCTACTGAACAACCCATAACACTGTCCGCGAACAATGGTCAGCTCCTTTTTAGCTCGCCTTCGATAAGCAGCGACGGGAAGTCGATTGCCGTCATCGTCAGCACGGTCAAGAATGGGGAAGTACAGATTGGCGGACTTGCGACGTTTCCGACAAGCAACGATCCACAGTTCAAGCCGCTCCGATTGCAAGGCGAATTCCATGAACCAAGCTGGAGTCCAGACGGCCAGCATATTGTTGCGTCTATCAAGCTTCCTGGTAAACCGTATTCGATCTATGCGATCCCGTCGGACGGTTCCTCCGCGCCAATCAACTTGACGGGCGACAAAGGCGACTTCAGGTACCCGCGATATAGCCCCCAACAAAAGAGCAATTAGGTCTTCAGTGCGTGCAGATAGATTGAAAGGGACGCCATTAGAAACCAAGCGATGCCGAAAATCCATGAGGATGTTTGGGCAAACAGAAGGTTCTTGTCGTTTATGGACCGAAGGCCCTCGCGGTTGATCGGGCCGTAGTCCTCTAAGCCACGGCCAATCTGGAAGAGATCCGCCTCGCGGTTGTGCCAGCGGCTAATTGCCCTGCATGAACCCTTAATTCCGGGGTGCGCCCGCATTGAGAGAATGATTGCCATCACACTAAGTAGCAGCGAGAAGTACTGGCTGAATCTGGCGCCCCAAATCGAGTTCATATTTCCCATTGAGATCGCATAGCTGGAGACGAGAAACGCTTGGGACGTGATGTAGGAATTGAGCCTGCCGGAAAGAATGCCGTACTCGCTATGCAACTCGTCTCGGCAGACTTTGAACGAAGACAGAATTCTTTCGTCTGACCAATTCGCTTCAGTTTCCATTGGGATTGATTGTAGTTGAGTTTGGCGCGAGGCGAGAACGGTAGGCTGACCGGATTGAGTGAGAATCGTGGTTTTGAAGGCGTTCCCCGGACAGGGGTGTTGCTGGTCAATGTTAAGTCTCGCAACGGTGCGGACTGGTTTCCGCAGGTGCAGAACAGGCTCTTGGCGGGCGGGTTGGATTTGCAGGATGCGCGGCGGTTTCGAGATACCAAAGATCTTGGAAAGGCCGTTGATTACTACATCGAACAGGGCGTGCCGTTGGTGATGGTCGGAGGAGGCGATGGCACTTTTAGCGCAGTCGCCCATCACTTCGCTCGGCGGCAAACGGTGCTTGGCGTGTTGCCGCTTGGAACCGGTAACTCATTCGCCCGAGACCTCCAAATATCGGAAACGCTCGATGGCGCGTGCGATGCGATTCTCAACGGGAAAGTCGCATGCGTCGATATGGGTCTCATCGGAAATCGTGAATTCGTGAATTTGGCGACCATCGGTCTATCCACCAAAATCGCGATGGGTCTCGACGACCGTGCCAAAAAACAGCTTGGCAAAACCGTATACCTGGCTTCTTTGGTAAAAGCGTTAGCGACCGTCGAACCGTTTCATGTGCGGCTCGATCTGCCAGGGCAGGTGGAGGAGTTTGAGTCGCTTCAAGTCGTCATCGGTAACGGGAGATTTCATGCTGGGCCATTTCAGATTTCACCTGATGCCAGCTTAACCGCCGGTTGGCTTTCCATTTATGCCCTGGCCAGCCCGCACAAGAGCGCATTCTTCAAACTCGCGCTCCACATGGTGATGGGTGGGAAACTCAATTTGACCGACGTGAAGGTTTTCAGAGCCCAGTCGGGGACGGTCTCAACTGTTGGACCAAAGTGGGTGACCGTCGACGGCGAAGTGGCTATGACTACACCGGTGAAATTCGGAATTGCCGCCGGCGCTCTCCGCGTCGCTGTCCCGAAGACCTTCGAGGGATGACGCCAAATTGGGGCTTTTTATCGATACCGGAACATGGACTTGCGATCTCAAGTCATCTGCACAAGAGAGCATTCGGGTAGCCGGCGAAGGATCGCAATAAATGGTTAGCAGGAGGTGACAGCCCGAACGATCTCGATGAATACCTCCTAGGAGTGTTCGTGCTGCTAATGAATAACAACACTACGCTTGAATCCTCATCTAGACATCGTGCCTTCACTGGTCATCTAGATGCTCGCCCTACCCCTGCCAATGACCAATCGACGCGGCCAAGAACTGAGATTGATGGCTATATGGTTGGTCTTGCCGCCAAAGCATTGTTAGCTCCGATCGCGATTGGAGTCCTCTTTGGCATTTGGATGGATAACTTACTTTCGCAGGAACTCGACTGGACATTTGCGTTCGCAGTAATTGGTTTTATAGTCGGAAGTTTCAATATGCGCTATCGAATGATTAGAGAAAAGGCCATGCTGCTCGAAGAGCAAGATATCGATGATTGAGATCAGCCTTCTTCGTGGACTCATCGAGGAACAAAACCAATTACTGGCAAGTCTCTCCTTTGCACTGCGAGCGGTCAAAGCCGGATCGCTATGTACGGAGTCTACAACAAATGGATAAGGACCGCATTAAAGGAAAAGTCAAGGAAATCGAGGGCAAGGCTCAAGTAGCCAAAGGCAAGATCACAGGCTCTACTTCTGACAAGATTATGGGCACCGCCAAAGAGATCGAGGGCGTCATTCAACATAAATTTGGCAAGGCCAAGGACGCTGTTCGGAAGGCAGATCACAGCATCTGATCCGAATCTATCAAGATTTGAATAAGGAGTATCCAATGAAAAACAGAAGTTTTCTTTCTGCAGCCATCTTACTTGCTCTTGGCAGCGCAGTGGTAGGATGTCAACCTGCCCCAAATGTCGACGTCGAGACGCCGGCAAGTAAGACAACCGTAATTCACGAGAAATCGAGTAGCCCGCCGACGGTTGTCGTTACGCCCCCGGCAACTCCGCCTGCTAGTTCCACGACCACGGAAACGCACAGCAAGACGACGGGGCCAGGCGATCCCGATGACAGCACAACT
>Ga0207024_10110_pt1 | contig 24816 bp, 24 predicted proteins | sample Alteio_BWMinCont_44_FD_153470 | JGI IMG/M metagenome (GOLD analysis project Ga0207024, IMG submission 153470) | Enriched cells from forest soil in Barre Woods Harvard Forest LTER site, Petersham, Massachusetts, United States -... | ecosystem: Environmental > Terrestrial > Soil > Temperate forest >...
ATTTTCAATTTACTTTCCTTCGATAATTTTTTCAAAGCAATAAAAGTAGGGCTTTCTTCCAAATTAATTTTGTAAATCACAACAACCGCTAAAATTTGATAATGTATATTGATCATAATTAAAGTTGAAATATTTTTTTAACGAAACGAACTGCTTTAATCCAAATATTTATAGGTAAAATATAGAACCCCACATAGAATAATCTAATTGGGCTATAAAATGGATGATAAAAAGATGTTTTATCATCTTCAAATTTAAACCGCTCTATTTTTTGAGAAAAAACCTTGAGCTGAGAGAGTGTTATTTCTTCAAGTTGCTGATAGCCTTTTAATGCTTCAGGGATCTTTTCATATGCAATGCGAAGATCTTTTTCTGAATCAGAAAAAGTAATGCCATTTAATGAAAAATGTTCATTCCCAATCAATTCTTTAAAATGTTCATTAAACTTAATAACAACTGGGCAACCACACATTACAGCCTCATATATTAGATGTGTGTTTTCAAAAATATAAATGCATTTTGATCGTCTTAATAAATCGCCTACTTGTTGTTGAGATAAGGAGCCTTTCCCACGCGTAATTTCTACACATCCTTCAGGAAGTCCGATAGGTTGCCCACCTAAACTTTTATGTTTTGCTGCATAATAACAAGTAAATTCCCTTTTTTCATTGCCCGTAAACCAAAAATTTTCAGTATTTAAGGTGGGAATAAATAATTGGCCCTGTGACTCAGGATAAGAGTTATTAATGCTTTCCGAATAAGAAAAAACAAAATCTGTCATTTTATAATATGAGGGCCCTTTTAAAAGTCCTGGAAAATTTAATAAATAACGTGCCACTCTACTACTATGATAAGGATTACCCCAGATTATTTCAGGATAAATAACAATAATTTTAAGGCTCAATCTTTTATGTTTTTTAAGATCAAATGTAGATAATAATGTTGTCGAAAGTTTAGAGTTTAAATATTTATTCGCCGCTTTTGGCAAAACTTTTGGTTCATAAAGAATAAAGGCACTACCACCGTGTGTATTAATTAAATGACAGAGCAAATGTAAAACCCGTATACCAGCTGATTGAGTAGTATAAGGCGGAGCAACAATATAAAAAACAATTTGTTTATTAAAAATAACTGCCATAATAATTCCCTTAGTTAATTTTTAGCGACCTATAATGCATCAAAGGAACTATCCAGGCTGAGGTAAAAAGAAAAGATAGTATTAAAGCCCATATGACACCATATAATCCTAACATCTTTACACCGATAATCATCATAGGAATAGTTATAATTGCTTGCAGAGGGGTTGTCCAAATAAATAAGCGCATTTTCCCACGACTCTGTAAAGCAACTGTATGAGTATCCACCCACACTCTCAAACAAGTATAAATACAAAATAGCAAAACCAAATAATCACTCAACTCTATTTTTCCAGACAAACCTAATATCTTAAGTATTAATGGCTTAGCAAGTAAAAACATCAAAGTAGCTAACATTACATAGATTATCCCACCTGCAATAGTAGTTAGTATTTCTTTATTTGCACTCAGATTTGACTTTACATCATTTGCCATATATTTTTCTGCTAGTACTGGCCAAATTGCTAATAACACAGCGCCATAACCAAAACTTATTAAAGCATATATTCTATTAATCGTACTATAATTAATAATATCCTGAGCCGATAAAATATGGGAAATAATAATATAATCTATTGCTAATACGCCGTTAGCTGTTAGCATGACAAAGAAAAACTTCCATGACTGGCCTAATAAACGTTTATAAAATATAAAATCTATGCTAGAAAAAAAATCCCTCATCGGAGTCATTAAAAAAAATGGCACTATAGCAAAGATTGTTTGCGGTAAAATCCATAATACCAAAGAGCTTAGCAAGGTAACTTTTATTTTAAAGAAATAAAGCCATAAAATTAATAGAAACCCTATTATGTTACCAAGAGTTTGATAAAAATAAGCCAAGTATCCCTGGTGCTGTGCAAATAGATATTTATAACTAACACTAAATATAGCACATATTAAATATAATACTCCTGCTATAGGTAAAATTAGTATGTTTGCCTGAAAGTTTAAATTTGCAAATAGAAATCGTTGTAAGGGACTACTGATCAAAACAAATAATATACATTCAATAATGAGCAGAAAAAAAATTAAAGCTGGTATTTTACTGAGTAAAACCTGAATATCTTGATTTTTAACCCGATATTCTGAAATCATGTTTTGTAATGTAGTGCCAAGTCCTAGATCAGCCAAGTTGAACCAAGCTATTAATCCTATAATAATAGAAAAAGCTGCGTATTCTTCCAACCCTAATACTTTGAAAAGAATAGGAATTGAAATAATTTGAATACCCGCATTGATAATACGACTAATCCATCCTGAAGAAGCAACCCATAAGTGCCCAGGAATTTTTCTTGTCCAATAAGTTAAGTTCAACATAATTTTATAGCTTAATTAAGACCTAGTTAAGAACTAATGAATCAATTCTCATATAATACCACTTAATTAATTCTTCAATGGCACTTTTAATAGGGGTAAATTTAAAATCATCTGGTAAAAAAGCCTTTAATTTTACATTGGAACCTGTATAGCATTGGCCAAATTCAGGATTTTTTAAAACAATATTATGTCGATTACCTAAAATATCTTTCACCATTTCAGCAAGTGTTGAAAGTAAAATGGGTTCGCCTGTTGTAATGTTATAGCTTGAATAGCTCGCTGAATTCTCGACAAAATAATTTATTATATTAACGCAATCCTTAACATAAATATAGTCAAATTCTGCGTCTTGATTTATTATAATGGGCTTATCTAATAAAGCATTAACAATAGCATTGGAAATAAAACGAGTCTTATAATCTTCATAAGGTCCAAATACTCCAAATAAATGTAAGGTGACCGCTTTTATCGGTGATTCAGTTGCGACTATTTGACGGCACAATGATTTCGCAAAACCATATTCATCTTCTGGAACTACATTCTCTAATTGAGTCTCATCAACTTGGCGAATTTTAATGGGCCGCTTATACTCCGCACCGCTTCCTATTTGAATGAAACGTTTAGCTTTATCTCGATGCTTAAAAACATTGGAAAAGGCTCTTAAATTTGCGTTTAGACTCGTTAAGGGAGTTAATTGAGCTTGATTAATACGACTTACCCCTACACTGGCCGCATGAATGATCGTATCAAAATTTTTATTTGCAAAACAATTATCGACGGCTTGTTGATTAGTTAACTCGAGTTGAGTTCTTACTGGTGCTTCAATAATATATTGTGTAGAATTTTTCTCAAGAAAATTTCTACCTAAAAAACCATTACCGCCTGTAAGAAAAATTTTTTTCATGCTAGTGAATCACGTACCTTCCATTTCAATCGGCTTTGAAAAAGGTTCCATTTCTGTAATAGGCTTACCAAAAGCAATTTTGGGATATACATTTAAATAAGGATCAATCATAACTTGTAATAAAGCTGGTAGGTTTGGATCAGTCCATAACCATTCTAATGCGGATATTATTTCATCTGAAGCTGAAATGGTTTTCGCTGAAATCTCATAGGCTTTAGCAATCGCTTCAAAATTTGGTGCACTATAGCCCCAATATGTCGATTGATAACGACCTTCAAAATAACTATCTTGGAATTGACGAATCATACCCAAATTTTTATTGTTTAAAATAATAATCTTAATTGGCAATTTGTTACGTACTATAGTTTGTAACTCTTGAATATTTAATTGAAACCCGCCATCACCAGCAATAACCACTACTGGCGTCTTATAACCAGCAAAAGAAAAACCTATGGATGCAGGTAAAGCAAACCCCATTGCCCCCATACCACCGGAGGTGATAAACCGTTGATTATTGGTTAATTCCAGTGATTGTGCTGACCACATTTGATGACTGCCCACATCTGCGACATAACCTATCGCTTTCTTAGAATATTGTGATAAAAGATGAATAAAATAATTGGGATTAATTCCCTTAACTTCACCAAGTTCTTTAATATCTAGCCATTTATTTTGTAAAGTCTTAATTTCATTATTCCATTCCTTTGGCTCATTAAATTTAATTTCCTCACAGTTTTTTATAAACATCTCTAAAAAAAACTTAATATCCACTATAATTGGAATACAATTCAGCACACGATTATTCACTTCTTCACTTAGACAATCTACTTGAAATATTTTTTTATTTTCTGCAAATCCTTTTGTATCAGCGCCAGTTTGGCGAATATCCAATCTACTACCTATAACTAATAATAAATCACATGTTCCCAATGCTATATTAGCCCAACGATTGCCATAACTGCCAATAAAGCCAACACGCAATGGATGATCAAACGCTAAAACATCTAAACCCAATAATGATGTCACAACAGGTATATTGATTAATTCAATAAATTTTAAAAATTCTTGTTTTGCTTGTGCACAATTAATACCCGCTCCTGCCAAAACAAGTGGTCTTTTAGCCAGTTTAATTGCTTCAACTAACTGCTTAAGTTCTGATAAAATATCAATATCTTTATATTTATTGGCTAAAATTTTCTGCGGAACTTCTGCCTCTATTTCAACTCGCTGTAAATTCATGGGAAGATCTATCAAGACTGGGCCTGGCCGATCACTTATACAGATTTTATAGGCTTCTTGCAAAATAGCAGGGATAGATTCAGCAGTAATAACGCGAAAACATTTTTTCGTAATGGGCTCAGCCATACTGACTATATCAGTTTCTTGAAAGCCAAGTTGCCGAATCTTTCCATCACCTTTTTGTTCGTGAAGATTAACTTGCCCAGTAATAAATAAGCCTGGCGAAGAATCAAAATAACAACTACCAATCCCTGTTAATAAATTAGTTGCGCCAGGTCCGCTTGTTGCTAAAGCCACTCCTGGCTTACCTGTAATTCGTCCATGCGCATCTACTGCAAACGAAGCAGATTGTTCATGATGTACGCTAATAATATTGATTTTACTACGTCGATGCAGTGAATCTAAAATATGGGTGATCATTCCTCCAGCCATTTCAAATACACAATCAATTTCTTGTGCGTGTAAAAAATCAGCAATATAATCACTTACCTTAATCTTCACTATTTTTTCTCAATATTAAAATTTTTCTGCAAACAATTTAAATGACTCATGCACATGTGTAAGCATTTCATCGGTTAAACCATGGTGACAAGCTAATAAAATTCCGCCGCGCATTACCCGATCAGCATTAGGATAGCCTGCTGCACTGGCAACATGTTTAATATTTTTAAAGCCTGGTTGACGCAAAATATTACCGGTAAACACAGTGCGAGTTTGAATGTTACGTTTTTCTAAAAAGATTTGTAAATCAGTACGGGTAAATGGCGCATCGTCTTTTACGATCATAGGAAACGCTAACCAGCCGGTACGAGAATTTTTTAATTGATTAGGCAACATGAACCACTCTTTATATTGGCTGAAAAATTCATATTGTTTATTAAACCAATGAATACGCACATCGATATTTTTTTGCAAATTATCCAGTTGCACTAAACCAAAGGCTGCGCCCATTTCGGAAGGTTCAACATTATAACCCAAAGCCTCAAAAATAAACTTGGCGTCGTATCGGATGCCTTCAACATCAATATTAAAACGGTTTTCAATAGCTTCTGATTCAACAAATAAAGAAGAACTACGGCCCCAACTCCGTAATAATTTGGCACGGTTTGCCAATTTATCTGTATTGACACATAACATACCACCATTACCGGCACAGTTAATCACATGTGAACCATAAAAACTCGTGGTAGAAACATCGACAAAACGCCCAGCGGTTTTGCCATCAATCGTTGCGCCTAAGGTATCTGCAGAATCTTCAATTAAAATTAAGTTATATTTTTTGCCAAGTTCATATATCTGGTGCCAATTAGATAAATTGCCTAATAAATTAGGAATCAGCATCGCTTTGGTATTTTTGGTAATCATCCGCTCAATTTGTTCTACATCGGCATTAAACGTATCTGGCTCAACATCAATAAAAACAGGCACTAAATCATTTTTGACTAATGGCGCAACGGTGGTAGAAAAGGTAAGCGCTGGGGTAATCACTTCAGAACCTTTTGGTAAATTCAAAATTTCTACTGCTAAATAATTAGCAGATGAACCTGAGTTAACCATAATGCCATGCTGTTTATCAAAGAGCTTAGCAACCCGTGCTTCCATTTCGCGCACGTGTTTGCCCATTTGAGTAGATGTATCTAATACATGCATTACGGCTTTTTTTTCCGCAATGCCCCATACGGCTTTACCATAAGGAACATGAATGAAATCGTCTCTTGCCACTGTTCTATTCCTCGTTTTTTAAGTGATAATCTTTAATTTGTTTAAGCGTTAATTCGCGCATATTTTCACCCTTATGCCAAACTTTATACCACTCAACAGTTAAATCTAAAGCATTTGATAAAGTTAATTTGGGTTGCCAATGCAACTTTCCCATGGCTTTAGCAATATCTAATTTAAGATAATTAGTTTCGTGCGGGGTATCTTTATCAGAAACATCTAGCCATTTAACTTGGCTATTCCATTTTTTAAGCATTTGTTCAACGATGTTACGAACCGGAATAACCTCTTGCAGATGCGGCCCAAAATTCCAGGCTTCAGCATAGATTTTTGGTTCGTTAAAACACTTTTTTGCTAATAAAAGATAAGCTGATACAGATTCTAATACATGTTGCCAAGGACGAATAGCATCCGGGTAGCGAATTTCGATATTTTGACCTGCAATGATATTGGAAATAATGTCGGGTATTAATCGATCTTTAGACCAATCTCCTCCGCCAATCACATTCCCCGCACGCGCGGAAGCTAAAGCAACCCCTGCTTTTGTATAAAAAGAATCGCGATAGGCACTCGTCACTAACTCTGAACAAGCCTTGCTATTACTGTAAGGGTCATGTCCACCCATGGGTTCATTTTCCCGATAACCCCATACCCATTCTTTATTTTCATAACACTTATCAGTCGTTACATTCACTACTACTTTAACCGACTCACATTGTTTTGCAGCTTCTAAAAGATTGACTGTACCCATAACATTGGTGGAATAAGTTTCAATAGGATTCTCATAAGAATAACGCACTAAAGGTTGTGCGGCTAAATGTAAAATAATATCCGGTTGAAATTGCTTGATGGCACTTGATAATTTCTCAAAGTCACAAATATCGTCTATAATACTTTGCATATTTTTAGCAACCTGAGCCAAGGTAAAAAGATTAGGTTGTGTGTTGGGCTCTAAGGCATAGCCACACACTGTTGCTCCTAATTCTTGCAACCATAGCGATAACCAACTACCTTTAAAACCAGTGTGTCCTGTGAGAAAAACTTTTTTACCTTGCCAGAAATTGTTCATGATTACCAGACTTTCCACGGAGCTTTATTGGTAGTCCATAAATTTTCCAGCATTTTCTTTTCCCGCAACGTATCCATCGGTTGCCAAAAACCTTCGTGAAAAAAAGCATTCATTTGGCCATTTTCAGCCAAATGATGCATAGGTTCTTGTTCCCAGGTGACGGTATCATCGGTAATATAATCAATAACTTTAGGCGATAATACAAAAAAACCACCATTAATCCACGAACCGTCTCCTCTAGGTTTTTCTTTAAATTGTTTAATCTTATGACCTTCTAACTCAAGCACACCAAACCGTTCACGTGGTATAACCGCTGTTAAGGTCGCTAACTTTTTTTGAGTTTTATGAAATTGAATCAATTCGCTGATATTTACATCGCTTAAACCATCGCCATAAGTAAAACAAAAATCTTCCTCATCCAAATAAGATTTCACACGCTTTAATCGCCCACCCGTCATGGTTTCAGCACCCGTGTCAACCAACGTTACGCGCCACGGTTCTGCAGATTTATGATGCACTTGCATTTCATTATTTTTCATATCAAAAGTTATATCTGACATGTGCAAAAAATAATTTGCGAAATATTCTTTGATAACATAACCTTTGTAGCCTAAACAAATAATAAAATCATTAATGCCATAATGCGAATAAATTTTCATAATATGCCAAAGTACTGGCATACCACCAATTTCCACCATTGGTTTAGGCTTTAAATCAGTTTCTTCGCTAATGCGAGTACCTAACCCGCCAGCTAATATTACAGCTTTCATAGCTGACCTTTCGTTAAAATCAATTGTTGAATCCCTTGGATAAAACTCGTCATGGGTTTCCAACCTAACTCATGGTGAATTTTGGTATAGTCAATTGCATAACGCCAATCATGGCCGAGGCGATCTGTAACAAAACTAATTAAAGATTTATGGCTTTTATTTTGGGAAAATAGTTCATCCATTAAACCACAAATAGTATCAACTACTTGTAAATTAGTTAACTCATTATCACCACCAACATTATAACTTTCACCTACTCGTCCTTTTTTTATAATTAAATCAATTGCCACACAATGATCTTCCACATAGAGCCAATCACGAATATTGCTGCCATCGCCATACACAGGAATGGATTGCCAGTTACGACAAGCATTAATGACCGTAGGAATAAATTTTTCCGGGTGTTGATACGGACCATAATTATTGGAACAATTCGACATCGTCACAGGTAAACCATAGGTATGAAAATAGGCACGAGCTAAATGGTCAGAACCCGCTTTTGAAGCTGAATAAGGGGAATTTGGCGCATAAGGTGTGGTTTCGGTAAAAGCGGGATCGGTTTTGCTTAAAGTGCCATACACTTCATCTGTTGAAATATGATGAAAACGGCATTGAGAAGCTATTAATTTTTTTTCATTGAGCCAATATTGACGCGCCGCTTCTAATAAAGTAAAGGTACCAACCACATTGGTTTGGACAAAGGCGCCCGGGCCAGTAATAGAGCGATCCACATGGGTTTCAGCAGCAAAATGCACGATGGTATCAATGTTATGTTCACGTAAGATTTGGTCTATGAGATGGCGATCGCAGATATCGCCTTTAATAAAAATATGACGCGATTCATCAGGTAAATCTTTTAAATTATCCAAAGAACCAGCATAGGTAAGCAAGTCTAAGTTAATAATGTTAACTTTTGAATCGTGTTTTAATAAATATTGGACAAAATTAGCGCCAATAAAACCCGCGCCGCCTGTTACTAACATATTTTTAGGTTGATAAGTCATACTTTAGTTTGATCCTAATGTCCGTACTACTTTAGCTAATTCTCGCTCCCAATTAGCCGATATTATACCAAATTCAGCTTGAAACTTTTGACAATTAAGCACAGAATTAGCCGGACGTTTAGCAGGGGTAGGATAATCTGCGGTAGTAATTGGAATCATATTTTGTACAGCTAAACTTTTATATTTTTTAGCTTCTGCAACAATTTTTTGTGCAAATTCAAACCAATTAGTCGGTTTTAAATTACAATAATGATAAACTCCCCAGCTAGTCTTACCCTGGTTAATGTGTTCTACTATCGTTAAAGCAACTTCCGCAATAGAGTGAGCTGAAGTGGGACAGCCCAATTGATCTGCAACTATTTTTAACTCTTCTCGCTCTTTGGCTAAACGAATGATGGTTTTTACAAAATTTTTGCCAAATTGCCCAAATACCCAACTGACGCGTAAAATAATATATTGTTCGTGTAGCTGAATTAATGCTTGTTCACCGGATAATTTGCTGGCTCCATACACACTTTGGGGATTTGGCAAATCGGTTTCAAGATAAGCAGATTTTTTGTTACCATCAAACACATAATCGGTTGATATATGAATTAAAGGAATATTGTGCTGTTTGCAAAGCATGGCTAAATTAGCGACACCGTCACGATTAATTTGATAGGCTAAGTCAATCTCTGTTTCAGCTTTATCAACCGCTGTGTAAGCTGCGGTATTAATAATAAAATTAGGTTGATAGCGTTTTATAGCTGACTTAAGATTAGGAAGATCGGTAATATCACATTCTGATCGCGATAAGCAAATTAAATCTGAGCGATTTAGCGCCACAAATTCTTGTCCCACTTGGCCTTGTGCGCCAGTGATAAGGATTTTCATTTTTTAACTTTCCACAGTGTCATTCTCAGCCGAGCTTGCGAGGCTGGGAATCCAAGGTTTTTTGATTAATTGCGATAGGATACTAATAAATAACATTGTAAACACCTTAGATTCCCGCTGGCGTCGCCGAAGGCTCCTTGCGAGAATGACAATCTTTTTCATTTTTTGTAAACAGGTAAATTGGCTTCAGGAATAGCTTTTAAAGCAGAATAAAGCTGATCTTTGTTAGATAATCTTGGCTGCTCTAATTGCCAATTAAGAGCTAAATCAGGATCATTCCATGCGACCCCAAATTCATCTTCAGGGTGATAATAATCGCTACATTTATAACAGAAGTCAGCCGTTTCAGATAATACGCTAAAACCATGGGCGAATCCAGCTGGTATAAATAATTGCTTGTGATTTTCATCACTCAACTCTATGCCATACCATTGCCCAAAAGTTGGTGAACCACGGCGAATATCCACAGCGACATCAAACACTTTACCACGTGTGACTGATACTAATTTAGCTTGTGAATGCTTAAGCTGATAATGTAAGCCTCTTAAAACTCCATAGCTAGAGCGAGAAACATTGTCTTGCACAAATTCACAATTTATCCCTAATGCTTGATAGCGTTCTTTACTATAGGTTTCGTAAAAAAATCCGCGCGCATCACCAAAAACTTTTGGTTCCACGACTAATAAATCAATTAAAGGTGTTTCAAAAACTTGCATTTCGATGTTCCACTAAACGCAATAAGTATTTACCATATTCAGATTTCGCTAAGGGTTTAGCATTATCAATTAATTGCTCGTCATTAATGTAACCTAAACGCCAAGCCAATTCTTCAGGACACGCAATTTTTAAACCTTGCCGTGACTCTACCACTTTAACAAATTCACCCGCTTCTAATAATGAATCATGCGTGCCGGTATCTAACCACGCGACCCCACGACTTAATAATTTCACCGTTAATTGATTTTGGTTTAAATAGGCTTTATTGACATCGGTAATTTCTAATTCACCTCGCGCGGAGGGCTTTAATGATTTAGCAATGCGTATAACTTGATTATCATAAAAATATAAACCCGTGACGGCATAATTGGATTTAGGCTTTAACGGTTTTTCGTCTAAACCAATCACTTTATTATGTTGGTCAAATTCAACTACCCCATAACGCTCAGGATCATTCACATAATAACCAAATACCGTGCCGCCGTTTAATTCACTGACACAATTTCTTAACTGCGACCCTAATCCTTCACCATAAAAAATATTATCACCTAAGACTAAACAAACACTATCCGTTCCAATAAATTCTTCGCCTAAAATAAAGGCTTGTGCTAAGCCATCTGGCGAAGGTTGAATTTTGTAAGTAAAATGCAAGCCCCATTGCGAACCATCGCTTAATAATGCTTTATATTGTTGAATGTCCGTAGGCGTTGAAATAATTAAAATATCACGAATACCTGCTAACATTAAGGTTGAAAGCGGATAATAAATCATGGGCTTATCATAAACTGGCAACAATTGTTTACTCACACCTTTGGTGAGAGGGTATAAACGCGTACCAGAACCCCCTGCTAAAATAATGCCTTTCATTTCATTTATTAACCCTTTGCCATGCTTCGATTGTAAAGACTAATAAGATACCTAATATTAACCCCATTATTAATGCTAAAATAACTTTAATAATATTAGAGGGCTCTGGAACGGGTGAATACACTGCTTCATCAAAAAAAGCAGTTGGTTTAAAAGTTTGTAATTGTTGCTGCAAGGCGCTTAATTGCAATTGTAAATTAAGCATATCTTGCTCTTTGTTTTGCATCATGCCATAAGCGAGGTAATCGCTTAAAGATAAAGAACCGTTAGATTTATCCGTTTGATCAGCCAAGCTAACAGCTTTTTTCAAAGATGCTTGCATGACTAGGTCAAGCTTTTCATATTTAGGAAGCTGCGCGCTCATAATCATTATTTTTTGTTGCAGTTGTTGGCGTTCAATATTAATTAACTCTGCTTGGCTAGTGTTAATATTGGCTAAGACATCAACACTTAATTGTTTAAATAATATCGCTGCGTTGGTTCCTTGTATTCTTGCGGTTAAATAAAATACATTATAGGTTTCTTTAGGAATAATAAACTCAATTCTATTTCTTTCCACTGAAATAGGATGTTTAGGATGCTGATCATTATAATTATTAACAAATTGGGGAATATAAATCGATTGCACTCGACTAATTAGATCTGTAGGTAATTCTAAAAAGTTAATTTTACCATCGACAAAATAGTTAGCAGGAATAATCCCTTGGCTAAATTGTACTGATTCTTTTGTGGTAAAAATCATGATTATAACTAGGGCCAAGCAAATTAATATTGTGGTAAAAATAATCCATGATCTTTTTACTAATATAGCAATAATATCGCGTAAACTAATTTCATCGTTTGAGGTAAGTTGTTCCATGGATGCTCCTGTTATTGGTAAAATTTTATAATGCTACTCACAACCAACTGAATTTGTTGCTCGGTTAAATAGGGGTGAAAGGGCAAACTTAAGACTTTTTTGGCGGCTTGCTCAGAAATAGGGAAATTTCCCCAATTTTCTTTAGCTAACATCGGTTGTTTATCCAATGGCACTGGATAGTGCACTGTGGTGGGAATCCCTTTAGCCTGCAAATTCGCTTGTAGCTCCTCCCGGCGTTCAACCTCAATGGTATATTGCGCATAAACGCTTAAATTATAACTTTCAACCTGCGGTATTTTAACATGCTTTGTCAATAATTGATTATATAAGCTTGCATGTTGTTGGCGTAAGGAAATCTCTTCCTCAAAGATAGCTAATTTAGGCAACATCATTGCTGCTTGCAAGGTATCCATGCGACCATTAACGCCCAATTCCACATGATTATAGCGACCTTTTTGGCCATGTAGCCGGATGCGTGCCATACGTTCTGCCAAATCATCATCGTTGGTAAAACAAGCGCCGCCATCGCCATAGCAACCTAATGGTTTGGATGGGAAAAAACTGGTGCAACTAATGGTGGTTAGCCCACCTGAACGTTTACCATGATGCTCAGCGCCTAAACTTTGTGCTGCATCTTCAATAACGGGTAAATTATGTTTTTCAGCAATGGTATTAATAGCCGTTAGATTTGCACATTGTCCATATAAACTAACGGGGATAATGGCACGGGTCTTAGGCGTAATAGCTGCTTCTAAGAGATTGGGATCCAAATTATAACTATCAGGTTCAATATCAACGAAAACGGGCTTCGCACCGAGCAATAAAATAGTTTCGGCAGTAGCAAAAAAGGTAAATGGCGTAGTGATAACTTCATCGCCTGGCTTAATATCTAAGGCCATCATGGCAATTAATAAGGCATCGGTTCCACTGCTTATAGTTAAACAATGCTTAACACCCACAAAATCAGCTAATTTACTCTCGAATTCTGCAATTTCAGGGCCCATAATAAACTGACCATGATTTAACACCGTGGCGATACGCTGATCAACTTCAGTACGAATGCGAGCTAGCTGAGTTTTTAAATCGATGAATTCCACTTAAATTTATTCCATAAACTAATTGCTGGGCTTAATAGAGCGCGATATTATCTTATAACTTATTAAGAAAAGCTATTTATTTTACTAGCTAAAATAGCTTATCATTATGTTTATGATATTAGAGGCATTTTAGTGCAAAAAGTTTTACCTGTTATATTAGCCGGCGGCAGTGGTTCTCGCTTGTGGCCCTTATCGCGAGAAAATTACCCAAAACAATTATTGCCGCTTATCGGGCATCATTCAATGCTACAAGAAAGCATTCTTAGAACTCAAAACATTCCAAATGTGTTACCACCCGTTATTGTTTGTAATAAAAACTATCGATTTATTATTGCTGAGCAAATGCTTGAATTAGGGATAGAAAACCCGATCTTATTACTTGAACCTGTAGGCCGCAATACTGCTCCCGCAATTGCTTTAGTTGCTCATTTAACCCAACAGCTATATCCTGATAATCAACCTGTTTTATTAATTTTACCCGCCGATCATTTGATTAATGAAGTGCACATATTTGCCGACGCTGTGAGTAAGGCTTTGACCTTAGCAAACAAAAGCGCATTAGTTACCTTTGGAATTAAACCTGATTACCCAGAAACAGGTTATGGTTATATTAATAGTGGTGAAAAAATCAGCGAAAGTTTTTATAAGATTGCTAAGTTTGTAGAAAAACCTGATCAAAAAACTGCCGAACAATATTGTCAAACCGGTGAATATTATTGGAACAGCGGCATGTTCTTATTTTCGGCTGCCAGTTATCTAGCCGAATTAAATTTATACCGACCTGATATTGCCAATGCCTGCCAAATGGAAGCTAAAAAAATTGTTAAGATTGATGGGTTTTATTCTATCAGTGAAAGCTTCGATCATTGCCCTGCGGATTCAATCGATTATGCCGTAATGGAACATACGAATAAAGGTATTATCACGCCTTTAAACATTAAATGGAGTGATTTAGGTTCGTGGTCGGCATTTTGGGATATTATCCCACCCGATGAAAATGGTAATATTATTCAAGGTGATGTCACCCAAGTTGATACCACTAATTGTTATTTACGTTCAGAAAGCCGTTTAATTGCCACAGCTGGAGTAAAAGATCATATTATTGTTGAAACCGCCGATGCCGTGATGGTGGCGCATCGAGATTATGCCCAAAGTGTAAAAGATTTATTTTTAGAATTAAAAAGTAATAAACGTTCAGAAATTGAATACCACACTTTAGTGCATGAAGAGTGGGGCACCATAGAAATTTTATCGCAAACTGAAAGTTCTATTGTACAGCACATTATTATTAAACCAGAACATCGTTTTAAACGTAAAACCACATTAAACAGAGGTTATTGTTTAGTCGTCAATGAAACTATAACTTGTATAAAAGATAATATAGCTCAAGAATTAGTGGCAGGTGAAAATATCAATATCAGCAAAGGTTCCAGTTATGAACTAAGTAATCAGCATAAAGTAGCTGTTAGTTTATTTTTAATTGAGTTAAAATAGAGATTACCATGCAAAATAAATCCGTTAAAAAAGCCGTATTCCCGGTTGCCGGGTTAGGCACTCGCTTCTTACCCGCGACTAAAGCTAGTCCGAAAGAGATGTTACCTATCATTGATAAACCGATTATTCAATATGCGGTAGAAGAAGCCATTGCTGCGGGTATCGAAGAATTAATTTTTGTCACTAGCAGTAATAAGCGTGCGATCGAAGATCATTTTGATTCTAATTATGAACTAGAATCATTACTGCAAAAAAAAGGCGATACCGCAAAGCTTAAATTAGTGCAACATACTATTCCTGAAAATATTGTCTGTACCTTTGTACGTCAAAAAAATCCTTTAGGTTTAGGACACGCAGTATTATGCGCTGAACATTTAATTGGTGATGAGCCTTTTGCGGTTATTTTAGCTGATGATTTGTTAGATACCTCGAAAACCAATTGCTTAAAAACTATGACGGATTTATATAAAAAGCATCAATATTCTATTATTGCTACTCAAATTATCGAACCGAGCGAATCCAGTAGTTATGGTATTATTAAACCTCAACGTGGCCAATCGGATAATAATTTTATTAAAATATCCGGCATTGTTGAAAAACCTCAACCTGAACATGCGCCTTCTAATATGGCGGTGATTGGTCGTTATATTTTTACCCCGAAAATTTTTAATTATCTGCGTAAGACCAAAGCTGGTGCTGGACAAGAAATTCAGTTAACGGACGCAATTGCGCAATTACTAAAAGGTGAATCAGTATATAGCTTTTTATGCCCCAGTAAACGCTATGACTGTGGCAGTAAAATTGGTTATCTTGAAGCTACTTTAGCATTTGGATTAAAACACACTGATTTAAAAGAGCAATTTAAGAAATTATTGAAACAATATAGTTTGGAAAAGTAATATGTCATTAAATTTAAGTTCTTTACAAAGTGCTTTAAAAAGTCTAGATGAGGCTTTTATAGAATATGAAAAAATGCCAGAAAGCACCTTGATGCGCGATGGTATTATTCAACGCTTTGAATATAGTTTTGAACTTTGCTGGAAAATGTTACAACGTGAATTACGGCAAGAGGTTGGTGAAGAATTAGTTGATACCGCTAAAAATTATAGTAAAAAGGATTTGTTTCGTTTAGCATGGGAACGAAAATTAATATTACACTCACAAACGTGGTTTGATTATCTAGAAGCGAGAAATTTAACTAGTCATAGCTATAATGAAGCTAAAGCTGAATTAGTTTTCAATGCTATCAAACCTTTTTTAAATGATGCCACTTATCTCTTAGCTCAATTAGAAGAAAGAAATGCTTGATATTAGTCCGCAAGAATTATCAATTATAAAATCTATTCTTCATGATCAGTTAAAAAATAAAATTGTGTGGGCATTTGGTTCACGAGTCACAGGACAAGCCCGCTCTGCATCTGATTTAGACCTGGTTATTTTCGCTGAAAATAATTTAAACCTAGGTGAATTAAGCAATTTAAAAGAAGCTTTTTCTTTATCAGATTTACCTTATCGTGTTGATATTAGTGAATGGAATAATTTAGAAGCCTGGCTACAAAAAAAAATTTTAACCCAGCATGAAATTATTCAAACAGTAGAACTAAAAGAAGGAATAACTATGTTAACAGAATCCCTTATTTGGCAACAACTCATTAAACAACAACAAAGTTTAAGCCAACAAAAAATCATCGATTTTTTTAAAGCTGAGCCAAAACGTGCGGAAAATTTTAGCATCGAAGCTGCAGGTATATTTTTAGATTACTCTAAAAATATAATGGATAGCAATACCTTAAAACTATTATTGAATTTAGCCGAAGAAGCTGAGCTAAAGTCTAAAATTGAAAAATTATTTTCTGGCGAGCGTGTGAACACTACCGAAAACCGCCCTGCTCTTCACACTGCTTTGCGCCAACAAACTAATATTCTTCCGGAAATACGTGCTACGCAAGAGAAAATGCGTATTATTTCTGACAAAATACGCAAGCAAAAATGGCTAGGAGCTACCGGAAAACCCATTACTGATGTGGTAAATATTGGCATTGGCGGCTCCGATTTAGGGCCGGTATTAGCGGTCCAAGCATTAGAAAAATACCTGCCAGAAAATTTACACTTACACTTTATTTCTAATATTGACGCTTCTTTATTAGTAAAATTATTAGCTGAGCTAAACCCCGAAACGACTTTATTTATTGTTGCCTCGAAAACCTTTACTACCATTGAAACGCTAACTAATGCCGACACCGCTAAACAATGGCTAATTAAAAAATTAGGTAATAATGCGACTCAACAACATTTTTTAGCGATTAGCGCAAGCCCGAATAAAGCCGAAGCCTATGGCATTAGCAGTGAGAATATTTTACCGTTTTGGGATTGGGTGGGTGGACGCTACTCCTTATGGTCGGCCATTGGTTTACCAATTGCCATTGCGATTGGCATGGAAAATTTTACCGACTTTTTAGCGGGCGCTCATGCCATGGATGAACATTTTCGTCATGCACCATTAGAACAAAATATGCCAGTTATCTTAGGTTTATTAGGCATATGGTATATCAACTTTTTCCATGCCCATACTCACGCCATCATCCCTTATACTGAATTATTGCGTTCATTAGCCAGTTATGTACAACAACTCGATATGGAAAGTAATGGCAAAAGCGTAACGCTTAATGGCGAAAAAATTAACTATCATACTGCGCCGATTATTTGGGGCGCGGTGGGTACTAATAGCCAACATTCTGTGCATCAATTATTACATCAGGGCACTGAATTAGTACCCATCGATTTTATTTTGCTTCTCAAAGCCGGGCATGATCTACAAAACCACCAAGATATTTTAGTGGCTAACTGTTTAGCCCAAGCACAAGCTTTAATGATTGGCAGAGATGAAAAAGAGCTAGCCAAATATAAAATAATTGCAGGTAATAAACCCAGCAATATGCTGCTATTAACTGAGCTTACGTCTTATACTTTAGGGGCTTTGTTAGCGCTTTATGAACATAAAGTCTTTGTCCAAGGGGTCATTTGGAATATCAATTCATTTGATCAATGGGGCGTTGAATTAGGCAAACAATTAGGTACTAAGATTTTGGCAGCCATGGATGGTAAAGCCGATGAAAGTTTAGATGCATCTACTAAACAATTATTAGAAAAATATCAATCAGCTAACGGATAAGCTGAATTTTAACGCCGATATCAAGCTTTGCCCAGGCTTTGTCAGCTGTTAATACCGGCAAGTTTTTAATTTTTGCCAAGGCTAAACAGGCGCAATCCCCTAAGGATAAACCCAGTTTTTTTGTAAGCATTTTAAGCTCGCCTGTTAAACAGGCTTGCTCTTCATCAAATGTAACTATTTCTGCAAATAAACTATCTATTGCTCGACGCGCTTGCTCTAAGCTAACTCCATTACTACAATATTTTGATATTATTTCAGAAAAATTAACAGTAGAAATAAAACTGTTTCTCAGATATTTTGCTACTATTTCATGGCCCTGCTCATCACGCAAAAAAGCTAAAACAGCTGAAGAATCAATTATCATTTTCACGTGCCGCCTCCTCTCTCCGTTCTTTGATAAGTTCATCTACTAATGAAGCGTGGTTTTTAGTATGTTTTTGTAATAATTCTTTTGCTAGCTTAGCAGCATATTCCCAAGTATATAAATAGGCCTGTCCGTTTTCTATTCTGATTATAACTTCATCGTTAATGGATAAACCTAAGAGTTCGCGGCATTTTGCAGGAATAGTAATGCGCCCACCTTCTGTCATTTTAGTAACAAAATATAAATTCGCTGAGTTAATATTTTGAGGTTCAAAATAATCTTTAGATTTTATTTTATGGCTTAACATGCTTTCTCTCCATTTTATTATATTATGGCTAACAAATTAGAAAATGTCAAATTTTTATATTATGCCATTTATCCCATAACTGCCACATGAACTAAATTGATCACGCTAGAGGGTAAAATCCCTAATAGTAAAATCGCGAGGCCAGTAATACTAATACTGATGCGACTCGTCATGCTGGTACGAATGGGTGTAGCTATTTCAGGCTCATCGAAATACATGACTTTAACTACGCGTAAGTAATAATATGAACCAATAACCGCTAATACTATCGCTAAACAAGCTAACCAAATTAAATTAACCGGTGCATAAACTAAAGCTTGCAACACGCCTAATTTGGCAAAAAATCCAACTGTGGGCGGAATACCCGCCATCGAAAATAATGAAATTAACATCACCAAAGCTAGCCAAGGGTTACGGGTATTTAAACCGCGTAAATCTTCAATTTCTTTCACTTCAATACCACGTCCAGATAACATCGTTAACATCCCAAAACCCGCAATTGACATAACACCATAAACCATCGCATAGTACATTGAGGCAGCAAAACCATCAGGAGTACCGGCACAAAACCCTAAGATCATATAGCCACCATGCGCAATAGTAGAATAAGCTAACATTCTGCGAATATTAGTTTGCACAATCGCAGCGACATTCCCAATCACCATAGATAACACCGCTAAAATAATTAATAAATCTTGCCATTGCACATGTAAACCGGGCATAGCATCAATTAATAAGCGATAAGTAATTCCAAAAGCGGCGATTTTAGGCGCGACGGTAATAAATAAAGTAGCAGCGACTGGCGCGCCTTCATAGACATCTGGCACCCACATATGAAATGGCACGGCAGCTAATTTAAAGGCAATTCCAGCGATAACAAATACTAATCCCAATACTAACACTAAAGATTGCTGCTCTGGCATAGTGCTAATAGCTTGAGCTACGACAGTCATGTCTAAACTATGGGTCGCACCATATAGCATCGATAAACCATATAACAACATCCCTGATGATAATGCCCCTAAAACGAAATATTTAATCGCGGCTTCCGTGGCTTTAGCTGAATCTCGATATAACGCTACCATCGCATAAATTGGCAATGACATTAACTCTAAACCTAAATATAAACTTAAAAAATGATGCGCAGAAACTGCAACTAGCATACCTAAAATAGAAAACAAGCCTAATAAATAAAATTCGCCAGCGGGAATATCATGTGCAACTAAATAATCACGTGCAAAAGCAAACACTAACATACTCGTCACGCAGAGTGTCGCTTTTAATAACATAGAGACTTGGTCATGAATAAATAAACCATAAAAACTAATTGTATCAGAATAAGAATATAAACTAAGCGTTAAAATTAAAGTACCAAGCAATGTTAACTGAGTCAGTAAATAAGTAAAACGTCGATGCGGTGATTGCACAATAAATAAATCAGCCAACATGACCACACAGATCATTCCTAACAGGAATAATTCCGGGGCAATTAACATATAATTAAAACTCTGCATAATACTTTTCTCTAAATTTTATTGACCATGCTTAATTGCAATAAATGTTGTACGGAAGCATGGAAAACATTTAACACAATTTGCGGATAAACCCCTAAGCCTATCACTAATACCGCAAGAATAATCATTGCCGCTTTCTCTGGGCCATGAACATCACTTAACTTAGCGATATTTTCATTCGCGACTTCACCAAAAAATACCCGTTTGTACATCCATAAGGTATAAGCGGCGCCCCAAATTAAGGTGCTGCCTGCTAAGAACGTCACCCAAAAATTGGCTTTAAACGAACTTAAAATTACTAAAAATTCTCCCACGAAACCCGAAGTTCCTGGCAAACCTACATTGGACATGGCAAAGATCATCATTAGCAAAGCGAATACCGGCATTTTATTAGCAACGCCACCGTAATCACTGATCAAACGACTATGAATGCGATCATATAAAATTCCAATCCCAATAAATAAGGCGCCGGTACTAAAGGCATGAGAAATCATTTGCATCATGCCGCCTTCTAAGGCCATATAAGCATCTTTATAATTTCCGGTGCGCGCAATAATAATGTAAATCATAAAAGTGCCAAGGGTAGCAAAACCCATATGCGCAATGGATGAATAAGCCACTAACCGCTTCATATCTTTTTGGGAAATTGCGACAATTCCTACATAGACAATAGCAATTAACGATAAACTAATCATTAACCATTGATAATGTTGGCTGGCATCGGGAGTCACCGGTAAATTAAATCGTAAAAACCCATACACACCCATTTTCAACATTAAGGCTGCTAACACCACGGAACCACCAGCAGGCGCTTCGGTATGCGCATCTGGCAACCACGTATGCACTGGCCACATCGGTACTTTTACAGCAAAAGCTAATAAAAAAGCAAAGAAAATAAACGCTTGTTCAGTGTAAGTTAATTTTAAAGGATAGAAATCTAAAATTTCAAAACTATGCGCGCCTTGTTGTAAATAGATAAAAGCAATCAACATCAAGGCTGAACCGGCAAAGGTATAAATAAAAAATTTCACTGAAGCATAAGCCCGGTTTTCACCACCCCAAATACCAATGTTTAAATAAATTGGAATTAACATACCTTCCCAAAATACATAAAACAAAATCGAATCCAGTGAAGAAAAAACTCCCACCATCATGCCTTGTACTAATAAGAAAGTCGCAAGATATTGTGATACCCGTCGTTTAATACTATGCCAACTTGCCAAAATAACCACTAAGGTCGTAATGACGGTCAAAAACACCATGGGCATAGAAATACCATCGATCCCTAAACTATAGTTAATATTGTAAGCGGAAATCCACGGTAAAAATTCACGGAACTGCATGCTGGCAGTGGTAATATCAAATTGAATCCACATACTAAAACATAAAATAATAGTTAAGATGGAAACAGCCAAAGCAATTAAACGTGCACGTAAGGCGTGCCTGTCATCGCCCGTCCAAAGCACAGCAACGGCACCTAAGATCGGCAACCAAATTAATAAACTAAGTATTGTATGTCTAAACATTAATAAATTTCCAAAAATATTTATAACTTCAAATGAGATCCCCTCTCCCGCTTGCGGGGGAGGGTTAGGGTGAGGGTTTTCAAACGTAAGCCCCCTCACCCCGACCCTCTCCCCCACTGCGTGGTGGAGAGGGAGCATTATTTTATTTAATCAGCATCTGCCAAATTAACAACCCAACCAATCCCACCATCATCGCCAAAGCATAATGATATAAATAACCTGATTGTGCTCGTTTTAATAATTTTGAACACCAAATAATAACGCGCCCAGAACCATTTACAATGCCATGATCAATAGCCAACATATCAATATATTTATAAAATACATTAGCTAAATAGCGCGTCCCACGTACAAAAAACCATTGATTAAAATCGTCAAACCCATATTTTGCAATTAATATTTTATAAATCATACTAAATCTTTCTGCACAAGAAGTTGCAATAATTGGATATTTAACCCAAGCCAACCAAGCGACCACAATACCGGCAATGGCTAACCAAAAGGGTGCCGTCACTAAAGCATGCAAGGCATTACTGAAAAAACTGTGATATTCACTTGCAAGTGGCGCTAACGTATCATATTGCGGTGCCACAGTAATCGCATTACCTAATAAACTATTAGTATGATCATACAACATGGGCCAAGCTAAAAAAGCGCCGATAAAAACCGCTGGAATAGCCAATAATAACAAAGGCAACCAAATTACCCAATCAGCTTCTTTTAAATGGTGACGGGTTGCTTCATCCATCCGCTCTTTTGTATGAAAGGTTAAAAATAAAGCTCGGAAAATATACACTGAAGTGACAAAGGCACCTAACAGTAACAATATATGCGCATAGGTCGAACCAAAAATAGTAGAATGGCCTACCGCTTCAATAATCGCATCTTTTGAATAGAATCCTGCAAAAGGCGGAATCGCCGCTAACGATAAAGACCCAATTAAAAACATAATATAAGTGAACGGCAGATATTTACGTAAACCACCCATCTTACGCATATCTTGTTCATGATGCATTGCGATAATCACAGCACCAGCTGATAAAAATAATAAGGCTTTAAACGCTGCGTGCGTTAATAAATGAAAAATACCTGCGGCAAATGCCGAAGCTCCCAAGGCTGCGACCATATAACCCAATTGAGATAAGGTTGAATAAGCGACCACGCGTTTAATATCGTTTTGCACAATCCCTAAAATGCCCGTAAATAAAGCAGTAGTCGCACCAATAATTAACACTACACTTAAAGCTGTAACTGATAATTCATATAAGGGCGATAAACGTGCCACCATATAAACACCCGCAGTTACCATGGTAGCGGCATGAATCAATGCGGAAATGGGGGTTGGACCTTCCATCGATTCCGGCAACCAAATATGTAAAGGCATTTGTGCCGATTTACCCATCGCCCCAACAAATAATAATAAACAAATTAAGGTAATCATCGCTGGATGTTGTTGCGCCAATGCTGGGGCTTGACTAAACACACTGGCATAATCAACATTACCAAAATAAGTTAAAATCGCGGCAATGCCTAAAATAAAACCAAAGTCACCGACGCGATTGACTAAAAAAGCTTTTAAACTACCGAAATTTGCTGATTCTTTTTTGAACCAAAATCCAATCAATAAATAAGACACTAAACCTACGCCTTCCCAACCAAAAAATAATTGGAAAAAATTATTCGCACTCACTAACATTAACATGGCAAAGGTAAACAAGGAAATGTAACTAAAGAACCGTTGATAGCCCTCATCGCCACGCATATAACCAATGCTATAAATATGCACAAGAAAAGACACAAAAGTCACGATCACAAACATCAATGCGGTTAGACGATCAATTAAAAAACCAACATTAAAAGTAAAATTTCCACTAATAGCCCAAGCATATAAATTATCGTTATAGACTGGCGCATCATCCATTAAATATAATTTAGCGACATAGCAAGACAATAAAAAAGCCATGCCTATAAAAGTACAAGTCACCCAATGCGCGCCTTTACGGCCAATGGTTTTACCCCATAAACCCGCAATTAAAGCGGCCACCAGGGGAAACAACATAATAGATAAAATAATAGGTTGAATATCAAGCATAATGTTAGCCTTTCAGTGAGTCTAATTCCTCAACATCAATAGTACGGTTATTACGGAAAATCAAAATTAAAATAGCTAAGCCAATCGCTGTTTCAGCCGCAGCCACCGCTAAAATGAAAAATACAAATACTTGGCCACTGATATCATTTAAAAAATGTGAGAAAGCGACAAAATTAGTATTGACCGCTAATAACATTAACTCTACACACATCAAAATAACAATTAAGTTTTTTTGATTTAATAAAATCCCTATTAAACTCAAGGCAAATAAAATTGCCGCAACTATTAAATATGCTGATAAAGGAATCAAAGCTGTTCTCCACTTTTCATTTTGACCACTTTCACACTATCTTGCCGACGCGTAGCCACTTGTTTTTCAATTCGTTGTTTTTTAGAATTGGGCTGTCCGCCACGAAAAGCCAGGCTGATGGCCGCAATAATAGATACTAATAAAATCACCGCCGCCAATTCAAAAGCGTAAACATAATCTGTATATAACACATTACCTAAAGCCGTGACATTACTATAATCAGTTGGCTGTGGAATAGGTTGTTTAGTCACTAAGGCAAAATGCGCAGGAGCAATTGCCATGGTAACAATACCCACGAGTAGAATCCCAATAATTAATGCTAAGGGTAAATAACGTTTGAGATCCGCGCGAGCAGGTAATTTATCTAGGTTCATCATCATGACCACAAATAAAAATAAGGTCATTACTGCACCAACATACACTAAAATCAATACCAGTGATAAAAATTCAGCTGCCAATAACATCC
>Ga0207024_10039_pt2 | contig 24807 bp, 19 predicted proteins | sample Alteio_BWMinCont_44_FD_153470 | JGI IMG/M metagenome (GOLD analysis project Ga0207024, IMG submission 153470) | Enriched cells from forest soil in Barre Woods Harvard Forest LTER site, Petersham, Massachusetts, United States -... | ecosystem: Environmental > Terrestrial > Soil > Temperate forest >...
TGCTTCCGGTGAGCGCTCCGCTCTTCGTGCAAGAAGCAAAAAGCGCCGGCAACAACATCGCCAGCGCTAAAATTTTCATCCCCTGATTTCGCATCTTCATTATTTTCTTTAGCATTCGCGATAATCCTTGACGAATTAAGATTGGTTCAAGCGTTTTAAAATCGCTTCCCAAATTTCGGTTAGTCCGAGCTTGGCCGCCCATTGCTGAATGTAAGTATGATTGACCGTGTCTCCAGAAATTTTAAGAATTCCGGTAATATCCCGAAGGTGTTTTTCCGATTCTCCCATTTTATAATACTCCATTTTTTTAATGATGACATCTTCGGGAGAAGCATAATTGGCTTGCCACGACTCTTCCGGCGAAAGCCGTTGGATTCTCGCGAACCGCGCATTATCAAACTCGGAAGCTTTCTTGATAACCACATCAATTTTGAAACCTGATGCTGGATGGATAATATTGAACTGATTTTGATGACGAATCGCGCCGAGAACCATCGCTTTATCGAAATAATATTCTTCCGAGGGAAAATGTCGACTCAATGACCTGACATTTTCTTCTTTTATATCAGCGACAAGATCTGCGTCATTGGTAAACCGTGGCTCACCGTACATAAAAGAAGCCATAGAGCCGGTAATTAAATAAGGAATGTGCAATTCTTCAAAGACGGCAACAACTTTTTTTAAAAGCTCAAACGGCGCCATGGGACAAGCGATGCGCCGTTTCTTTTTGGATTTGTTCTTGACTCCAATCCGGATGCTGCGATTTCAAGTAACCCGTGATCATTCTTGACGCCATATCCCAAAGATCAAACGCCATCTTCAAGCGTTCGGCCGGAGTCTTGGTGCGGAGAATGGCGGCGACTTGATCGTCCACTACTTCAATTTGTTTTGGATTGAGGCGCACGCCTCAGTTTTAGTCAGCGGGAGCGCTTCTCCCTTTGCGATTACGGGAAAACCGGGCCGGAGTACGGGAAGAATGGACCTGGAGCGATTCCTTGAATTTGGCTTACCGTGTTGTTACCCCCGTTTGCCACCCACACATTTCCGGTGACGTCAATCGCAAGGCCACGCGTGGTGGTTCCTGCGGAAAATGTTCCCAACGAGATTCCAGACGAAGCAAGCTCCGCAGCATTGCTGCCATAAGCCACCCACACATTTCCGGTGGCATCAATTGCAACGCCAAGGGGGCTGCTCCCGACTGTAAAAGTCCCTCGTGTCGTTCCGGAGGGAGAAAGCTCGGTCACATTACCGCCATTGATGTTTGTGACCCATGCGTTTCCGGAAGCATCAATCGCAATCCCAACGGGGTTGGTTCCGACCGTGAAAGTCCCTAACGTTGTTCCTGAAGACGAAAGCTTCGTCACATTGTTGCTAGTATTATTGGCCACCCAAACATTTCCGGAAGCGTCGAGCGCAAGCAACTGTGGGGCGGTTCCAACCGTAAAGGTTCCCAGTGTCGTTCCGGAGGGAGAAAGCTCGGTTACCGTGGTGGTGCCAAAATCCGCAATCCAAACATTTCCGGAAGCGTCAATGGCCACCCCAACCGGATGAGATCCGACCGAAAAAGTTCCCAGTGTCGTTCCGGAAGAATTGAGTTCCGTCACATTGTTGGTGGTAAAGTTTGCCACCCATGCGTTTCCGGAAGCATCAATCGCAATACCAAAGGGATTGGTTCCAACCGTAAAAGTCCCCAAGGTTGATCCGGAGGAAGAAAGTTTTGTGACCGTTGTGGTAGCCTCGTCGGTCACCCACACGTTTCCGGAAACGTCAATGGCAAGATACTGGGGGACGGATCCCACGTTAAAGGTGTTCGTCGTGGTGGGAAGTGCGTTATTAAAACTAAATCCGCCGGGCAAGGAGCTTGAAGGCAATGTAAAGCCTGTCGATGCACTCATGGACGCTGCAATCTTGTAAACCGGACTGGCATCATTGGCCGTGTTCGTCAAGTCGAAATAACCCGATTCCAGGACACTTAAGGCGGCCGTACTCAAGGTGGATTGTGAAGAATTAAAGAGGTTACTGCAATTGGAAGGGGCTTGAATGCAGGAAGCAAATGAGTTGGCCATCGCGCTTAATCCTGTTTTCGTTGAGGTGCTTAAATTGGGATCGCCGGTGTTCAAATTTCCCGCGGCAATCATTTCGGCAAATCGCGCAGCCATATTATTGGTGGTCGTTGTATTGTTCGGCGCTTTTAAGCTGATCGCTCCATTCGTGTCTTGCAACGATCCAAAATTCATGGCTAAAAGTTCTGTCGCGGCGGTCGTCATCTCATTGACGCGCAACGTAGAAAGAGGCGCCGCAGTTGTTCCTGCGATTGAAAAAAATTGATTGTTCGAGCTTGGTCCGCCGCCGGCATTCCCTCCGGTAACGAAAAGATAAAGTAAACTGTTGCCCCCGGGATTATTGAAGACGAGCGAAAAACTTCCATCAGTGCCGGTCGTCGTTGTTGTGACCGGCGTGCTGTTGCCGGCAATCATCAGGTTCACCGTTGCGCCACTATCCGGGGCAAGTCCTCCGTTCACCGAACCGTTGATGGGGCCGCTAAAGCTTGACGCCGAACTGCTTCCGGTGAGCGCTCCGCTCTTCGTGCAAGAAGCAAAAAGCGCCGGCAACAACATCGCCAGCGCTAAAATTTTCATCCCCTGATTTCGCATCTTCATTATTTTCTTTAGCATTCGCGATAATCCTTGACGAATTAAGATTGGTTCAGGCGTTTTAAAATCGCTTCCCAAATTTCGGCTTTAAAAGTTCAAACAGCTGCCATTTTCAAACGTTCGCCTGGAGTTTTCTTTTCCTTTTGACGGATTAAGGAACGCAACCCGGAAATTGCGGCCCGGAGTAAGGGAAAAATTGAGAGCCGGTGGTGATTCCAGCAAGCTCCGCCACGGGTGAGGGGCCATTGTAGACGGCAATCCAGACATTTCCGGAAGGATCGATGGCAACGCTTTCAGGTTGACCCCCGGAGGTATTGGTCGTATATTGCCCGAGCGCGACTCCGGCGGGAGAAATTTCGGTGACGCTATTGCCGAAGTGCGAGTCAGCCCACAGGTTTCCCGCCGCGTCGAAAGCCACTCCAACGGCGGAGGACAAATTGGCGTTATACGTCGCGAGCAAGACTCCGTTTGAAGAAAGTTTCGTTACATTGGCTCCGAAACTCGTCACCCAAATGTTTCCGGAGGTATCGAAGGCAAACCCGTTCACGCCCCCGCTTACACTAAAACTTCCAAGGATGCTTCCGGTCGGGCTAAACTTTGTTAAGCCGCCGCCGTTGGGGGTCGCCCAAATATTGCCGGAGGAATCAATGGCTAGATCGGTGGGAGTGCTAATGCCGGTAAGGGTGCCGATGTTGCTTCCGGAAGACGAGAGTTCCGTGATATTGTTGCTCCCCTGATTTGTCACCCAAAGGTTCCCATTGGCGTCAATCGCGACAGAGCTGGGATTGGTCCCAACGGGAAAGGTTCCAATTAATGTACCCGAAGAATTATACTCGAAGACGTTGTTGCTGCTAAAGCCCCCATCGATCCAAACATTGCCGTTGGCGTCGATGGCCAACCCGTTTTGGCCGCCGGCGAAGCTTGTGCTCGCCAAGACAGTTCCTATGGGAGAGAGCTTTGTAACGAGATTGGCGCTTCTGTTCACCCCCCAGACATTGCCGTTAGCGTCAATAGCAATCACATTAAAATTCAGTCCCGTGTTAAACGTATTCAAGGTCGCCGCCAACGTGTTGTTAAACGAGAAGCCGCTTGGCGTGCCGCTTGACGTCAGCGTGAAACCGGTCGCTGAACTGAATGGAAACGCAATCGTGTAAAGGGAGCTCGCGTTGGTCGCGTTCGTGAGCGCGTTGTAGCCGCTTTCAAGCAAGCTGACCGCCGCCGCGCTGCTAGTTGACGTCGCCGTGGAAAAGAGCGTGCTGCACTTGGAAGGTGACTCGATGCAGGATGCCAAGGCGTTCGCCATCGCGTATAACCCTCGCTGCGTGGAAGACGAAACATTGCCATTGGCCGTATTGACGTTTCCGTTTGCAACAAGGTTATTGTATTGCGTGGCCACATTGTTGGCCGCGGCGGCATTGGCCGGCGCATTAAAAGTAATGGTTCCGTTGGTGTCCTGAAGGAGGTTGAAGTTATTTCCGATCAGTTCGGCGGCGGAAGTTGTGAACTCGTTGACGCGAAGTCCGGTCAATGGGGTCGCGGTGGTTCCGGCGATAGCGAGGAACTGGTTATTCGTGTTGGTGCCACTGCCTGCGTTTCCGCCGACGGAATAGAGATACAGAAGACTGTTGCCGCCGGGATTGCTGAAGACAAGATTAAACGATCCGTCGGTAGCGGAGGTCATGGTCGCCAGCGGCGTGGATCTTCCCGCCATCATTAATGTGATGGTGGAGTTCGCGACACCCGAAAGTCCGCCGTTGACGCTTCCATTGATTGAACCGCTAAAGGAGCCGCCACCGGAAGAAGTGCCTCCAAGATTGCCGCTTTTCGTACAAGAAACAAAAAACGCCGGCAGCAAAACTGCCAGCGCTAGAAATTTTGTCCCTACATTTCGCATTCTAAATACAATTTATTTTATAAACCTCTCCCGATACCTCTTGGCCCGTTCTTGAGATCACAAATTGTGATCTCAAGATTACCGCTTATAGCTTTCTTATTTGACTCACCTATCCCGCATGCTTCGTGCGGGACTCACTTCATATGTAGATTTGGGAACCGGTGTAGATTTGGGAACCGGATTGGGTGAACTCCGCTGATTTTTCTTCCATGCCGCGTTCGGCGTATTCGCGGATGTCTTCGGTGATGCGCATCGAACAGAAGTGCGGGCCACACATGGAGCAGAAGTGCGCTTCCTTCGCCGGTTCCGCCGGAAGTGTTTCATCGTGAAACGATTTGGCGGTTTCGGGATCAAGGGATAAATTAAATTGGTCTTCCCACCGGAACTCGAAGCGCGCTTTTGACAGCGCGTTGTCGCGTGCTTGCGCGGCAGGGTGGCCTTTCGCAAGATCGGCGGCGTGTGCGGCAATCTTGTAGGCGATGACTCCTTGCTTCACGTCTTCTTTTGTCGGAAGTCCCAGGTGTTCTTTCGGCGTGACGTAGCAAAGCATCGCGGTACCGTACCACCCAATCATTGCGGCACCGATGGCGGATGTAAGATGATCGTAACCGGGTGCGATATCAGTCGTCAGCGGCCCGAGCGTGTAAAACGGCGCTTCGGCGCAATCTTTCAACTGTTTATCCATATTGACCTTGATCATCTGCATCGGGACATGTCCCGGCCCTTCAATCATGGTTTGCACATCATGCTTCCACGCAATCTGTGTCAGCTCGCCGAGCGTTTCCAGTTCGCCGAACTGTGCTTCATCATTGGCGTCCGCAATGCTGCCCGGTCTCAATCCATCTCCCAAACTGAAGGAGACATCGTACGCTTTCATGATCTCGCAAATTTCTTCGAAGTTCGTGTATAAGAAGTTTTCTTTGTGATGAGAGAGGCACCATTTCGCCATGATCGATCCGCCGCGCGAGACGATGCCGGTCAACCGTTTCGCGGTCATCGGGACATATCGCAACAACACACCGGCGTGAATCGTGAAATAATCGACGCCCTGTTCAGCTTGTTCAATTAGCGTATCGCGGAACAGTTCCCACGTCAATTCTTCCGCTTTGCCATTGACTTTTTCTAGCGCTTGATAAATGGGAACAGTGCCGATGGGAACCGGCGAATTCCGGATAATCCATTCGCGCGTTTCGTGAATGTTTTTTCCGGTCGAGAGGTCCATCACCGTGTCGGCGCCCCACAAAATCGACCAAATCATCTTTTCCACTTCTTCTTCGATAGATGAAGCAACGGCGGAATTTCCGATATTCGAATTGATTTTTACTAAAAAATTGCGGCCGATGATCATCGGTTCCGATTCGGGATGATTGAGATTGTTCGGAATGATGGCGCGGCCGCGCGCCACTTCGTCTCTAACAAATTCCGGTGTGATGACTTTCGGAATACTTCCGCCGAAAGAATTTCCGGGATGTTGCGCGACGCCCTTTCCACCGGAATACATTTCCGGAAGTGTGGCCAGAAGCTGATTTTCTCTTAACGCCACATACTCCATTTCCGGCGTGATGACGCCTTGACGCGCATAATGCATTTGCGAAACATTTTTGCCGAGTTTCGCGCGACGTGATTTGCGAATGTTTTTAAAACGAATGTCATTTAATTTCGGGTCGCTCGCGCGTTGGCGCCCGTATTCCGACGTGATTTCCGACAGTTCCTCGGAATCATTGCGGCCGGTAATCCAGGGAAGCCGCGTCGGCTCAAGTCCTTGATAATAATTGACGGTCTTTTGAGGATCGGAGTAAGCGCCCGAAGTGTCGTAAACCACAAGCGCCGGATTGGGGATCGTGCGGCCGCTCATCGTTTTCGTGGGCGAAATCGCAATTTCGCGCATTCCCACTTGAATGTCGTGAAGTTTCCCCTCCACATAAATCTTCTTGGAATTCGGAAACGGATTTTCCCCGTGTTTTTCAGCTTGTTTTTCTAATAGCATGCTCATCGTACGCGCTACTTCCACAAGCGCTTCAAACCTCCCTCGAAAATAGGGACACACCACTAATATTTACAATTTGGAAATAAGTGGGGTGTCCCTATTTTAACGGAATGGGTAGGACTGCCGTTGTTGGCGGAGAAAGAATGTACGCCCGTGGAAATTGCGTACGGGATAGAAAGTCAGCATTGTTCTGCTTCAACTTGGAGACGTACTCGAACTGAAAGATCGCCAACAGCTCATTTGTGGAGTTCTGCTTTCCGCTACCGAAAAACAAATTCGTGTTTTAACCCCGGATCGAAAAGAACTTAAATCAATCGCCGACAAAGTTGTTTTTTCGGGCCCATCCTTGGATCAGCGTTTGACCAAAGACGAGATGGCCGCCCAACTTAAGAACATTGATTTGACTCGTGAGCGGATTCGCGGCGAAATCGATCTGAAACTTCTTTGGGAAAGTATCGCCGACAAGGATGAAGCGAAACCCGTGGAAACGCTGGCTTCGATGTATTTCGGATCGGATTGCGATGCGGATACAGCCGCCGCTATGGCGCGCGCTTTGTACGCCGATTCCGGTTACTTTCGTCCGCGCGGGGACGGCTATTTCGCGGTGGACGAGAAGACGGTGAAAAGCATGGAAGAGGGGAGACGTCGCGAGGAGGAGCATCGCCGTTTGGAGTCTTCCTTCATCGATTGGCTACAAAGCCCGGGCGGACCCCCGCCGTCCGGAACCGAAAAAATGTTGCAAGCAATTAAAGACTACCTCGTGTTCGGCGAACAATCCCCAAAGTTTTCAGCCACGAACGAACTGCTTAAGAAAGCGAAACTTTCCGACAAGGAAATTCTCTTCAACACGTTGGAAAAGGTTGGAACCATTCAGCCGGACGAAAATCTGTTTTTGCTCAAGTATCATGTCCCACGTCATTTTTCCGCTACCCTCGAAGAAGAAGCGCTCAAGCTCCTTCATGGGGACACGCCCCGCGGTGCCAGTCCCACATGGGCGTGTCCCGAAAGGGACAGACTTGATTTGACCTCGGCGTACACGATCACCATTGACGATGCTTCCACGCGGGACATTGATGATGCGATTTCATTCGAAACCACAGACGAAGGATGGCGTATCGGCATTCACATCGCCGATGTCGCCGAGATTGTGCCGATTGGTTCGCCGCTCGATAAAGAAGCGCATACCCGAAGCACCTCGATTTATCTTCCCGACGAAAAAATTACAATGCTTCCGGACGTGATTACGGAAGCGGCCAGCTTGAAAAAAGGCGAAAAAAAACCGGCGCTTTCGGTCATCGCGGACTTTCATCAAAACGGTCAGTTAATTTCCTGGCACTTGAAAGAAACGTGGATCGAGGTCGATGAACGCTTAACGTATGATGAGGTCGATGCGCGGCTGGAAAATGACCCGAGATTGACCAAGCTGCATCAGTTTGCCGCTCAATTTTTGGAGGATCGTAAAAAAGCAGGCGCTGTGATTCTTGATTTTCCTCGGATTGAATTGAATGTGAACCGCGAAAAAGGCGAAATCAAAATCGAAAAAGCGAAAGTCAAAACCCAAAGTCAAATTTTGGTGAGCGAATGGATGGTTTTCGCCAATCGGATGACGGCGAATTTTTGCGTTCACGAAAATATTCCGACGATTTACCGGATTCAAGATCCGCCGTCCAAGCTGCTTCCGTTTTCGGATGGAGACTGGGTGAACTTGTACCGTCAGCGACGGTTTTTAAGGCGCGGGCAAGCCACCACTGATCCCGGCCAACATTCGGGACTGGGGCTTCCGGCGTACTTGCAAATGACGTCGCCGATTCGCCGCTACAGCGACTTGGTGGTGCACCGTCAACTCAAAGCGTTTTTGCGCGGTCAAACGCTTCCATACACGACAGCCGATCTCGACGCCATCGTCGCCTATAGCGAACGGTGGATTGAAATTTCCGATTGGGTGGAGCGCGACAGCCGACGCTACTGGCTGTTGCGTTATTTGGAACGCAAGACAGGAGAGACCTTGGATTCGGTGATTCTTGAAAATCATCCGAGCGAGTATCTCATTTATATTCCGGGGTACGCTTTGGAAGTCAGTTGTTCGAAAACGATGACGCCGCTCGTTGAAGGCGATCCCCTGCAGGTTCGCCTCGAAGTCGTTAAGTCGCGTCTGGGTTTTTTGAAAGTTGTGCCGGTGTCATGAAATTCTCCGTTGTAGCAAAAGATGGAGCTGCGCGCTGCGGACAGTTAACGTTAGCCCACGGAACGGTAGAGACACCGGTCTTCATGCCGGTCGGAACAGCCGCGGCGGTTAAGGGTTTGCTGCCTGAACAACTGCTCGAATTTGGATCCGAAATCATTCTCGCGAATGCGTATCATTTGTATTTGCGTCCCGGTCTCGACGTGATTCGCGAGGCGGGCGGCGTCCATCCATTCATGCATTGGAAGCGGCCGATTCTCACCGACAGCGGCGGCTATCAAGTATTCAGTTTAGCTTCCTTGCGCAAAATCACCGATGAGGGCGTCACCTTTCGTTCGCACATTGACGGTTCGCTTCATGAATTCACGCCCGAAAAAGTAATCGAGATTCAAAAAGTTCTTGGATCCGACATCATGATGCCGCTCGACGAGTGCATCGCGTATCCGGCGGATGAAGAGAAAGCGCTTGATGCACTGATGCGCACGCAAGCGTGGCTTGAACGCTCGTTTCAAGTGGAGCGAAGTGATCGGCAAGTCCTCTTTCCGATTTTGCAAGGAAGCATGTTTCCGGAACTGCGCAAGAAGGCGCTGGAGATGGCGTTGAAACTGGATCCGCCGGGTATCGCGCTTGGCGGTTTGAGCGTCGGCGAACCGAAAGAGTTAACCAGAAATATTCTTGAGGCTTTACAGCCTTTATATCCTGAGGATAAACCGCGCTATTTCATGGGCCTTGGAACGCCCGAAGATTTGCTTGAAGCCGTGGAACGCGGCATCGATATGTTCGACTGCGTCTTTCCTACGCGCGCCGGCCGCACGGGATTGGCTTTCACCAGCGAAGGCCGCGTCGTGGTTCGCAACGCACCTTATCGCAATGCGTTTGTGCCGCTCGATCCAAGCTGTGCATGCTATACTTGCAAAAACTACACGTGTGCCTACTTGCACCACTTGATTCACGCCAACGAAATCCTTGCACCGATTTTGCTTTCTTATCATAACGTTGCTTTCATGGTCAACTTGATGCGCGATGTAAGACACGCAATTCAAGCCGGAACGTTTCGTGATTTTAAAGGGAAAATGATGCTTCAAGCATAGGTTCCTCACAAAAACATAGCAAACAAAGGCTAAAATTAATGTGGGGTGTGTCCCTATATTAAGGCGATGATTGAGTTTTGCGCGAGGTTGGTAATATAGAGTCATGAAACGGTTATTCGTTTTTACCGCGATTGGTTTTTTACTGTGTCAGCTAAGTTATGCCCAAAGTAATGTGGGGGCTATGACTGTGGATCCCGGTCCTTCCGACGAATCATTACCGCCGTTTAGTCAATCCTCGAATGGTGCGAATGCGCCACCTTATGCCGGAGGAATTCCGTTGGAGTTAACGGGATATAATGGATTTTTACCGCAGGAGAACGGCTATTTTAATTCTCCGGTTGCAGAAGAGTCAAGCAATGCCTTCGTTGCTCGAGGAACAGCTTCTCCCGTAGTTGCGCAACGGGTCCAGCTTGCTTTTTTGGGAAGAACGGACGTGGTTATGGCTTACCATTACAATATACGTCCCGTATCTCGGGTCAATCTGGCTACTTTTCATCGCAATAGCTTGCATCGAGCTTCCCTGAGACGCTCCAGAATTTCTCGGAAACGTTAGAGATTATTCCAGGCGTATGCGGGCCCTGAATATGGGAAAAAGGCGGGCGGGCTAGCAATTCCAGAAAATTCTGCAAGTTCACCGGTGGGCGAAATCGTATAGGTCCAAAGGTTTCCCGATGCGTCAAGGGCCATGCCTCTTCCTTGGGATTGTCCACCGGGATAGGTGTAGTTTGCCGCCACGGTTCCAGAAGGCAAGTATTCAGTAAGAAAGGTGTTATTCAGAATGGTCCACAGGTTTCCGGTTTGGTCTGCCATGATACTAAACCCAGTGGCGCTTGTCGAAAAGGTGCTGGTTATCACCCCGACCGGACTTAGTTTTGATGTTTTCGCAGTATTGTCGCTATTAATCCAAAGATTTCCGGAAGGATCAATCGTAATCGCCGCGGGATGAGTAAATGCCGAGGATATCGTACGGATGGGTGCTCCCGAGGAAGTTAATTCGGAAATCGTCCCCGCGGTATAGTTTGTTACCCAAGTGTTTCCCGAGGCATCGATCACGACGCCGCGCGGAGCGGTCCCCACGGTAAAGCTTCCCAAGCTTGTTCCGGAGGAGTTCAGCTTGGTTACGGTTGTTGCGCTGTTATTGCAGACCCAAACATTTCCGGAAGCATCAATAGCCAATCCGAGTGCTCCGGAACCGGTTGAAAAATTGCCGACAAGTGATCCACCGGGGGTGTATTCGGAAACTTGATTGGAATTAGTGAGCCAGAGATTGCCGGATGCATCAATAGCAATTTCAGATGCTCCGACCGCGGAAAACGTAGTTACGATAGATCCAGTTCCATTCATTTCGGTCAAGTTCGATCCATTGGTGAACCAAATGTTGCCGGAGGCATCCGCTGCAATCGACTCGCCACTGAAGGCAAAAACGTTCTTTGTTGTGGTTGCAAAGCCGTTCGTGAAACTCAATCCGCTTGGGCTTGAAGGGAATCCAAAGCCTGGATTGTTGCCGGCCAAAGCGCCGACGTTGTACATAGCGGTGGCATCGGCAGCCGAATTGCTAAGCGCGTTCACGCCGGATTCAAGAAGAGAGAGACCCGGCGATCCGGTACTGGAGACGGCGCCATTGAACAATGTGCTGCAGTTGGCAGAGTTTTCAATGCACGCTGCAAAGGCGTTGGCCAAGACTTCTAAACCGTTCTGTTGGGAAGAGGTTAAATGGGCATTTGATGCATTAACAGATCCTGTCGCGACGAAATTATTAAATTGAGTCACTGCATTGGTTACAACAAAACTGCTTTTTGGCGTGTTAATCGTAACTATGCCATTTACATCATTGAGAAGGCCCAGGTAAAAGGCGACGGTTTCCGTGGCGGCAGTTGTCATTTCATTGACTCGTAAGGAAGAAGGTGGGCTCCCTGTTGTTCCGGCGATGGTGAGGAACTGTGCCTTCGCATTAGTTCCCGATCCGGCGTTTCCGCCAGCGCTCGTGACATAAAGCAAACTGTTTCCGCCGGGATTCGAATATGTTAATGAAAACGAGCCATCCGATGCGGAGGTCGCTGATGCCAGTGGCGATGAAACGCCGGCTATCATCAAAGTAACGGCAGCCCCGGAAACACCCGAAAGACCTCCATTAATAGTGCCGGTTAGCGTACTGTAGCTTCCCGAGGGAGAGCTATTTCCAGTGAGCGCACCGCTTTTCGTGCACGAAACAAAAAGTGCCGACAGCAAAATCGCCGGCACCAAAAGTTTTTTCAAAATGGAAATTTTCATTGTTGCTTTTAATTTGTTATTCATATGCAATATTCCTTTAAATCCGACACCTCTCAGAAGCATTGTAAACAAAGGCGAAAACCAATATAGGATGTGTCCCTGGGTTTTACGGTCAGCCTTAAAATTCCAGTTTTTTTCCGCGTTGGGGGACGAAAACCTGGTATTCTTCGAGTTGTTTTTTGAAGAAGCCGGGGTGTTCGGTGTGGACAGGGACGACGATTTTTGGATTGATCGTGCGAATGATGCTAAGCAAATCGTTCGCCATCATGTGGCCTGAGACGTGGTAGCCTTTTTCGTCATCGCGCACTTTGAAATCGCACGACGGATCAGGAACGCCGATCGGTTTCACGTTAAACAATCGCAACCAATTCAACAACCGCTTGAAATCAATCTTTTGCTCTTCCGAATAGGCTTCGCTCGATGAATAAATATAAACCGAACCTTCGTCCGGATTGATATCAATCAATTCATTGATGTCAAGAAAGCTCATGCAGACAATGTAATCTTTTTGCGATTTTCGCACCGTTCTTCCATCAATCATTTTGTGGCCGTACTTATCGAGCAAGACTTTTTCCCAGGTGCTCATCGAACTTTTAACGTCGCGAAATAAAACAATCGTTTCTTCGAAAAGCGGATCTGCCACTTCATTGGGGATCGCCGCATGAACTTGTTCAAGAATATACGCGTCTTTGCTCATCACCGCCAACTTTCGCCCCGTTTGTTTGGCGATTTCGAGAAACGTCAGTAATCGTTCCAGATTGCGCGGACCGAAATCCGCAATGACCAATCCTTTTGCGTTTTTCACGGCATTCAGACAATTTTGAAAGACATTGTCTTCATTGACCTGATCATTGTAGCCGACGTCGATGGCATCATCCTCACCATAAATACGCGTTCCTTCCGTAATAAGCACCACGGGGTTCAGCTTGCTGACCGCTTCCGCAAACGACTTCGTGAGATGGCCTTTTCGTCCGGAAAGACGCATGTCGCCGGTGTAAACGACCCAGCCTTCTTTGGTTTCGACCGCGAAAGCGCTCGATCCGAAAATGGAATGATCGACAGTGTAGCGCCGGATCGGCAGTCCATTGATTTCCGCCAATTCAGTGAGCGGATGTGAGACAAGCTCTCTGCCCGCGGCCGAGGTCTTCCAAAACTCTTGAAGTCGATCCCCGACGGAGCCGGGATTGACCAAATGAAACGGTCGTCCCATCGCCGGCACTTTTTTGAAGTTCGATGATTTGATAAAACCGTCTTCATTTTCTTCTTTCGGAATTTTGTAACAAACTTCTTTTTCGAAATCCCCTTGCGACGTATCTTGAACCGCTTTTGAAATCGCCGCCGTCAACGGCGAACAATAAACCGGAATATTTTCTTTCAAGAATGAAATGTGTCCGCTGTGATCGAGATGAGCATGCGACAACAAAATTCCGTTCAGTTCAAGTTTTCGGAATTCGGGATGCGCCTCGAAATTCGCTTTCATGTCGACGCTCGATGGAAAATAATCATCGCGGTAAATCCCGTCAATCGGCGGCAGCATTCCCACGGTGAACGGATCCAAAATGCCTCGTGCCGCGCGTGGCTTTAAATATTCTTCAAAATACGACGACCAAATCGAATAGGAAATTCCGAAATCAAACGAAAACGCTGTCCCCTGGGTCTCCACCAGAATTTTGTTTCCGCCGATCGTCCCCGCGCCATCATATACGGTAAGCTGCATGATGACAAGTTAAGCTGAGTTAGAATCAATACCTCTTGTTAGGGGTTAGGGAGATTTCCAGGGCTGTGTTTCAATGGGGCCTACGATTTTCACGCTACTCCATTGAAGCATTGCGCCGATGATTCCATTCTGCACGTAATTCGTTCGCGCTCTATGGGTGGGTCCTTTTTCATTCAGGGTGGTAAGATACTGTTCCCGTTTTCCGCTAAGATGATCTTCCTCATCCCTTAAGATCCGTAATTCGGTTTCTTTCCGGGTGTAGGTTACTTTCGAGGAGGCGCTGACCTTGTTATCCACATTTTCGAAATGATGATTTGTCACGGTAATGTTTCCGCAGGCTTCCAAAGTGCCTATTCTTAGGTATACGTTTGATTTTCCATTCCCGTTAAAGGAAACGGAGACTTCAAAAACCGTCTTTCTACCGGTCTCTTCCGACTCGAACACGCGTGTTTCCGAAATTGTTGCAACACCATTAATGTTGATGGTCATTGAGGATGGAAGAGTCGTTGCTTTTTGAATCCAATTCAGATCGCAATTATAAAGATAATCGCCCGGAGGACAAAAATAGGGTCCGGAAACTATGTATTTGTAGACCGAAGCGTCTTTGACCTCAGGCATTCGCCAGGGCTCCAGCGTCAGGGGCAGGGTTGCATTGTTGAAGTTCGCATTGCTTTTCCCCCGGCAATCAATGCGAAAAGAAACATCGTTGGATAGACCGTTAAACGGATTCATTAAGATATGATCCAAATAATCATCTAACTTGAGAGGCGGTATTTCACTTTTTGTGCCATAGGTAAAGTTACAGGCGACCTGCATCGATTCAAAGAAACCCGAAGTTTTATTAATTTTGAATTGTTTTTCAAGCGTATAATTATTTTTTTTATCCCAAGCATGTTGGTAGTCGAGCACTAATCGAAGGTCTCCGGAAGAAGAAAGCGTCACGGTTTTGATCAATGTAGCCTCATGGGAACGCGTCCCTGTGATTTCGTTAAAAGGGGAATCAATGCGGATTTTTTCGGTGACTTTGGTTTCTCCCGTGTCGGAATTGATTTCGACACTGACATTTAACCGGGGCTTGTTTTTAACATGGTTTGCCAGCCATTGTGTTTCGGTTTCGTAAGTGTGAAAAGCCGATCGGGCAGCCAAGTCTTGCGGCTCCGGTAGTCGCAGGGTTTCCGCACGAGTGATTGCTGAAGGCGTTTGCGCAACGGCAGTTCCTGCACCGCCTAAAGCGCCCAGTACTCCCAAAACAGCGCTAACGCCAAGGGTAGCTACCGCGCTTGAAATGTTTCGAGCCGGAAGGAAACGAGTCGGCAAGGGCGTTACAACGCTTCTTATCAGCATTTGAAAGACATCATATCAGATTGATCACAAAAAAGCAAGTGGCGTTCATTCCATTTGACTTGCTTTAGCAAACATTATATAATAAGTCGCAAACCGATGTTGTCGCCTACCCAAACCTTTCGAATGCCGGCCAAAAATTTCGGCTTCACGCTCTTTTACCCGAATGCGTGGCGGCGCTTTTCGCCTCTCTGTGATTTAAGCGAGGCGCAGCGTCTACGTTTGTCGGCGCGCTGCGTCAGGGCCATGAGCATGCTTGACCATGGCGACGGCAAAAGCGATGGCCTGGATCGGTTACTCTCTTACGCACTTAAGAAAGCCCAGCCAGTTACGGCGCCCTCCGATCTTCCTCACGTTAAAGAAAAGTTTCCCCGAAATGCCTTATTTGCGCACATTTTGAGGGATTGGATCAGAACTCAAGGGTACTATGCGGAGGCTACCGTGTGGACTTTGCAAATGCCGGATACGCCCTGCACCTTTGATGAATGGGATTTTTATCAGCGCATCTTTCAAAATCGTGCGAATTTAAAAGCGGCTCATACTTTGGGGGCATGGGCCGCTTTTCTAGAAACTAAAATCACCGATGCCAAAGATGACCATGAGGCTGAAGTTTTGAGAAGGCAAGCGGTTGTTTTTAAACTTGAAAGAGAATTGTCCCTGGCAGCACAACGGCAGGATTGGAGCTATGCCGAGTTCTTGGAACACGAGATTCTCCTAAGTCAATTCAGAGATTCCCGCTATTTAATACGGCACGATGAATCCTTGGGGCGCCTGGATGCGGTGGATGGAGAAAATGCGAACCTGGAAATTGCCGAAGCGCTTTATCATCAGGGCGAATGGGTGTGGTATCAACGAAAATACGGCAATTATGGGTCGCTGGGAGAAACCGACATTGCCACCGATCGAGCCATCATTGAATGTTCAAGCCGCTGGAATGCCAGAAAAAGCACTCAAGTGGCGAACTTGCTCGTGAATCCCGTCCTCAATGCCGGTGAAAGACCGGTGATTTTATACGCCGGATTGCAAGGCGAAGAAACTTTTGGGAAAGGAAGCGGAGATCGGGAGCATCGGTTTCGGGATCAAGTCCACAAAAAACTGCGGGACGTGCATCACTTAAGCGAGCGGGGGGCCGATTTAAATTGCCTACGCTTGTTTATTGCGAGAACTCCGGAACAGGTTTTTAAGACCTATTCGAATTTAATCCGCAACCGTTGATTGCACAAGGGTTGAGCGTCCGTCTTGGCCGACATCAATGATGACGATTTCCTCAGGTTCGTTGGGCGTCGTTTTTTTATAGGAATATCGAAATCCATGGTTCTTTAAAGGGATGAAAAGTTCGTCGACTCGCTCCAGGCATTGATCCGTTTTCAGATCATAACGCGAGGTGGAGTAAGCAATACTTTGCCAATTGTCGACGAAGGCGATGGTGTTAAGACGGGTATGATCGCCAATTTCGTATCGATTGACTTCGCGGAGGTATCCCTTTGGAGAACTGATTTCGGTTGTGGAATCCGGTTGGGCCGTGATAATAAACGTTAACGTCCAATTCCGCTTTCGAAGAATCTCTTTTGCCTTCTCATCGGCATCGGATGGAGTGCTCCATAGCGGTGGAAAATGAATGGAGGTGGGTTGGTTTACGAAAAGTGTTTCCAGGATTCCCTTGAGAATGAAAACAAAAGGTGCAGCGCTGAACGTGGCGGCGGAAAATAGTTTCGCCCCGATTCTTTCGAGGAGGGACGGGTTCATAAGAGCAGTAAACCTGCATCCGACGAGAAGCGGATACATTTCTCTTAAATCCGCCACGGTATATCCTTTAAGCTCGGGATTTTTTTGAGTATCAAGGGCGAGTTCTTGCGTGTGATCTTTTCCTTGTTGACTGCGTTCAAGAAGAAGCAACCGGTGCTCCATGCGCCGACTCAGGATGTCCGCGTTGCGCTCACGAGTATTACTGAACACAGAAAGGAGTTGCCGATAGGCGTGAGCTTTCTCCGGATCTTGATTCTCCGAAAGCCTCTGCTGCGTATACCGGGTGATGCTTCGTACCGAAGTCATGGACGAATCATACCACAAAAAAAGAGTGAAATCAAGGGAAAACAGGGGCCTAAGCGGAACGTTTTTTGAATGAATCGCTGGAATGATTTGGCGGAACAGGTGATTTCCGGAAAAGAGATTTTGCGAACCGATGCGCTTTCCATGGCGTTAACGCCCGATTCGGAAACGTTTTCGTTGGTGGACGCGGCGTCGAAGATTCGCGAGCATTTTTGGGGAAAACGCGTCCGCTTGTACATGCTGCTGAACGCGAAAAGCGGATTATGCCCTGAAGATTGCGGGTACTGTTCGCAGTCAAGCGTCTCGAAAGCGCCCGTTCAAAAGTATCCTTTGATGAATGAAGCGCTGATTCTCGAGGCCGCGGAGCGTGCCAGCCAACTGAATGTGCACACGTTTTGCATGGTGAACAGCGGGCGAGGACCGACGGAAAAAGAGTTGCATCAAGTGGGTCGAGCGGTCGAAAAAGTTAAATCGCGTTATAGTTTTAATGTTTGTACCTGTCTTGGATTATTGAAAGAGGGTCAGGCGAAATACTTGAAACAATGCGGCGTCGACACATACAATCATAATCTCAACACATCTAGAGAATATCATCCGTCGATTTGTGGAACCCATACGTTTGAGGATCGTGTCGCCACCGTGAACCAAGTGAAAGAAGCGGGGATTGGGACGTGCTCCGGCGGAATTGTCGGACTCGGCGAAAAGCCTGAGGATGTTGTGGCACTTGCATTTGAATTGAAAGCGCTGGATGTCAACTCGATTCCGGTGAATTTCTTGTATCCGATTGATGGAACCCCAATGGAAAATCGATGGAACCTGACGCCGCTTACCGCGTTACGTTATCTCAGCGTCTTTCGTTTCGTCCATCCGAAAGCCGATTTGCGAATCGCCGGCGGACGCGAGCTGCATCTACGATCACTTCAACCGTTTGGCTTAAGAGTTGCCAATTCGTTTTTCTTGGGTGACTATCTGACGACCAAAGGACAAACTCCTGATGCGGATTTCCAAATGATTAAAGATTTAGGATACGAAATCGAACTTCCGCAAAAAGTTCCGGCTTAGATTGACGCGATTCGACACCTCAAAAATGCGCTGTACTATATGCCATTAGTATGGCATATAGTACGACTAAATGCAAGTATAATGACGTTTGGTAAACTTAAAATCCGTTCGGATATTGCGGGCCGGAATAGGGGAAAAAGCTCGGTCCAACCGTGACGTTATTGAGTTTGTTAAGCGTGCTTCCGCTACCATCGGTCGTCCAGAAATTGCCGCTCTGATCAACAGCAACGCCTTGAATACCTGAGACCGAGGGCATCGTATAATTGGCAATCGTCGTTCCAGACCCATTGACTTCTAAAACTTGGGTGCTTGTGGTTGTCCATAAATTGCCGTTAGCATCAAAGGTAATAAATGTGGGAGCCGCCGTTGTGCTGAAGGTTCCAATGACTCCCCCGGAGGAATTTATTTCTTTCAACGAGGAGCCGCTGTTGACCCAAAGGTTTCCCGATTTGTCGAAAGCAAGCGCCCTGGCGGCAGAGAAACCTGTAATCGCATTCATCATAATTCCACTGTTGCTGAACTCCGTGACGGAATTCGTTCCGGATGTATCGGCTGTCCAGGCGTCGCCGTTAGCATCAAAAGCAATTCCGTAGGGGGTGCCTGACACCGTTGAAAAGGTTCCAATGACGGTTCCGGAAGAAGAGAGCTTCGTGACTTGGTTGCCAAATCGGTTGCTAATCCAAATGTTTCCAAAAGGATCAATGGCAATACCCCACACATTGCTCATTGCAATCGTGGCCTGTATCGCACCGGCCGGATTGAGCTCAATAACCGAACCGCCCACATTAGATACCCAAGCATTTCCATTCAAATCAATCGCTAACCCAAACGGATTCGTGCCTACTGTAAAATTTCCAATTAACGCTCCGGAAGGCGAGATTTTGCTTACGGTACCGGAACTGAAGTTTGAAACCCATAAATTGCCTGAAGCATCGACTACGACTTGTTGAGGGGCAGATTGGACGCCAATTTGTGTGGTCGTGGTTGGCATTTGAGTGAGCAAGGAAGTCGGGGTGCTGGAAATAGTAAAGCCGGTCGAGGAAGCCAGAGGAAAGGCTAGATTATAGATCGGCGCAAGATCGGTGCTGACGGTCATCATGTTATTGATTGAATCAAAGAGACTAACGCCGGCGCCACCGCTGGAATTGGCCGAAGTACTAAATAAGGTGGCGCATTTCGAACTGTTCTCAACACACGAAGCGACCGCGTTGGCGATCGTGTTCAAGGCGTTCTGAAGGCCGGCTGTGAGTCCCGAGTTTCCGGTATTTAAGGCGCCGTTGGTAATCATGTTGTTGAACTGAAAAACCGCATTGCTTGCCGTAGCGGCGCTTACATTGCTAAACGTGACCTGTCCGGATGAATCGGTGTAACCGTTGAAGTTGCGCATGATTTGCATGAAGGCGGCGGTGGTTTGTTCATTGATGACGATGGACCCGACAATGGAGGAGCCGGAACCGACGATACTCGCCAGCTGAATGTTGCTGTTAGTGCCCGCTCCAGCGTTTCCACCGGTAGCCGTGGCATAGAGAAGTCCGGTTGCTGAATTGGAATAATTAAGGTTGAACGCTCCGGCGGAATTGGTGACGGCGGAAGCAATAGGGGTTGTAATTCCGGTTTGAAACAAGTTGACCGAAGCGCCGGAAACGCCGGTGAGCCCGCCACTCACCGATCCGGTAAGCGTCCCTGAAAAAGTGCCGCCGGAACTTGAGTTTGCGCCACCCAGGTTCCCGCTCTTGGTGCATGAAACTAAAAGAGCCAGCAAAAAAATCGCCGGCGCTAATTGCTTGATGCGAAATATTTTCTCCATAACTCCTTAAACTAAATTAGACTCAGAGCATCGATCTCCTTTCCAGAGAGGGGGCCGCTGAGCGAAAGCAATAAAATGTTAACATTTTGGTAAAGCGATTTCAACATTTTTTAAACGCCCTTGTGTTAAAATAAGGGAGATAAGGGGTGTTTTTATTATGGGACCAGTAGGGCCAGCGGGACAAGTTAATCCAGCGGTTGCAGCCGAAGTCGGCGATCTCAACCAACAGTTTTTTTTCAAAGGGATGAGCCCGGCCGAATTGCGCAGTAAAGCGAATGACATGCTGACTAAGGCGCAGAATGCCCAGGACCCCCAAGAGGTAAGTCAACGAACGGCCGTGGCAACCAATTTGCTTGCGTTAAGCCAACTGAGTCCCGCTCAGTTGCAAAAATTTCGGCAGACGAATCTTAAAGCTTTTAATGCCATGAAACAGGCTCAAGGTGCAGCGCCGCCTCCTCCTCCGGTCCAGAAAGCACAGCAACAACAGCAACCCCAAGCGGACCCCAACACCAAGGTTATTAATCCAAATTCAATCAGCTCGAACGCGATAAAACTCTACAATGATCAAAATGGAACTAATTACACGGCTATCACTGAGATACCTGATATACCTCCAGGGCAAAGAAATAATTTTAGACAGCAAGCGATGAATCAAATGGTGCAGAAAGGAAGTAAGGCCGGCTACACAAATTTTGTCATGGAAAAAGGATGGGAACTCCCTTACGGAGATATGTTGGAAAAAAGTAAAGCCACCTTAAAGCCTCAAGGAAATGCTTAACTGAACTAGGAGTTTACCCAGGATTAACGAAGCAGAAAAAGACCGGTATGACTCTTGACCCTTGGTTCGAACAGTCACTAGAATCCCTCAAAGACAACCATCTCTTTCGCGAGCTTCCCGCTTCATGGGTTGGCGCTGACGTCAACTTTTGTTCGAACGATTACCTGGGTTTATCCAAGCATCCGGAGATGAAACGCGTTGCGAAAGAAGCGATCGACCAATTCGGATTGGGCAGCAGCGGTTCGCGCTTAGTCTCCGGTAATTCGAAGGCGCACGTTGAACTGGAAAAATTGCTGGCGGATTGGTACGGCAAAGAAGACGCCTTGTTTTTTAACTCCGGTTACAACGCGGGGGTGGGTGTCATTTCGGCTGTCTCCGGCGAAGGCGTCATTTTTTCCGATCAGTACAATCATGCTTCATTGGTCGATGGATGCCGCTTAAGTAAAGCGGAAACCGTGGTTTACGAACATGCCAACATGGCGCATTTGGAGTCACTGCTGAAACAACATTCTGAACGTTTCCCCCAATGGATTGTTTCCGAAACGGTCTTCAGCATGGACGGCGATAAAGCCCCGCTTAACAAGCTGGTGGAATTGAAGAAAAAATATAAGGCATCCTTGTTGATTGATGAGGCCCATGCGGTTGGAGTTTACGGTGACCTAGGCCGAGGATTGGCGGAAGAATTGGGATTATTCAACGAAATCGATTTACTCTTGGGTATGTTTGGAAAAGCGCTGGGCAGTTTTGGCGCCTTTGCGGTTGGGGATAAGCCCATCATCACCTGGATATTGAACAAAGCGCGTTCGTTTATTTTTACCACCGCTGTACCACCGCTTATCGCCGCGGCGAATGTGAAAGCCATCGAATTGGTCAAAGGGATGAAGAATGAACGTTTAAGTTTGCGTAAAAAAGCGGAAGTTTTTCGCGATTTTTTGAAAGCGCTTGATTTTGTCACCGAAGGAGACGATTCACCGATTATCCCACTCTTGGTGGGCGATCCCGAAAACACACTTCGACTTTCGAAAGCCCTGAAAGAAGAAGGCATTTGGGTGCAGGCCATTCGTCCTCCCACTGTTCCAAAAGGGATGAGCCGGCTTCGAATTACGCTTTCGCTTTTGCATCAAGAAAAAGAGTATCAGCAATTTTTTACCGCGTTGAAAAAAGTGCGAGGCGAGACCTGTCCCTCTTGGGACAGGCCCATGCGGGACATGCCCCAAGGGGCCAGTCCCTCCGGAGCATGTCCCGCATGAGCCTGTCCCAAGGGTGCCAGTCCCCGACGAACTCCACGGAATTAGATCATAAACACCTTTGGCATCCGTTTACGCAAATGGACGAATGGCTTGCTGAAGCGCCGCTTGTCATCGAGCGCGGCGAAGGTTCCTATCTTTTCGATGAAAATGGAAAACGGTACATCGACGCGACTTCTTCGATTTGGTGTGTAGCGCATGGGCACAATCATCCCTACTTGAATCGGGCGATTTCAGAACAGCTTTCTAAGATAAGCCACTCGACACTCCTGGGCTTGTCCAATGTCTCTTCCATTCGATTGGCAGAAAAATTAATTTCGATTTTTCCGCCGGGACTTACTCGAGTTTTTTACGCCGATTCCGGCGCTGGCGCCGTCGAGGCGTCCTTGAAAATGGCGGTTCAGTATTGGGCGCTTCGTGGTGAAGCGCGAACAAAATTTATTTCGTTGGAAAATGCTTATCACGGGGACACCTTTGGAAGCATGTCGGTAGGCTATTCAGAGACCTTTCATCAGCCGTTTTCTTCGATGGTGTTTGAATCCTACCGGATTCACTCTCCCTATCGTTCCGAAGAACAATCGCTTAACGAAGCGGAATCGATTCTTGAAAAACATTCCGGTGAAATTGCAGCGTGCATTGTGGAGCCGCTGGTGCAAGGCGCGGCGGGAATCCATCCGCATTCTCCTCAATATCTGAAAAAACTTTTCGATCTTGTAAAATCCTATGAAGTCTTGTTTATTGCCGATGAAGTGGCGGTTGGATTCGGACGAACCGGCACGATGTTTGCGGTGGAACAAGCGAAAATTACCCCCGACTTTTTATGCCTTGGGAAAGCATTGACCGGCGGATACCTCCCGGTTTCGGTGACCGCAACGACCGAAGCGGTGTTTAATGCTTATCGCGCTCCCTTTCAGGAGTTTAAACAGTTTTTTCATGGTCACACGTTTACCGGAAATCCGCTTGGATGTGCCGCGGGTATCGCCAGTTTGGAGATCTTCGAAAAAGAAGAAACGTTGAAAAATTTAAAATCGAAAACTGAATTTTTATGGCAATTTTTAAAAAAGCGGATTGAGCCACTTCCCGGTGTTCGCGAAGTGCGTGGACGAGGTTTTTTTGCAGGAATCGAGTTGGGGAAAAGTAAAACCGAAAGCTATCCGGTTGAATTTCGTGCCGGAAAAAAAGTGATGATGGCGGCACGCAAGCATGGAATCATCCTGCGGCCGATGCTCGATACAATTGTAATAGCGCCGCCGCTTAATAGTTCGCTCGAAACATTGAACCTGCTGTTAGAAGGGGTTCTGGAGTCAGTCAAGGAGGCTTTAATATGAAAAAACCACAAGGAATTTTAGTGACCGGAACGGACACCGGAATTGGCAAAACAACAGTAGCCACCCTCATCGCAAAAGGCTTGCTTTCGATGGGAATGAAAGAGATCGGCGTTTTTAAGCCGGTTGAAACCGGAGTTGTCGATGTTCCGCAGGATGCGTTGAAGCTGAAAGAATCGGCGGAATGTTGCGAAGAAGTCGACATCGTTGCACCGTACACATTTCGCGATCCGGTGGCGCCTTGGGTTGCCTCGAAACGCGAAAATCGTCCCATCTCATTCACGAAAATTGAAGAAGTTTACAACCGAATCGCTGAGAAGCACTCGATTATTATTGTGGAAACCGCCGGCGGTTTGTTCGTCCCGATTTCAACCGAAGGCAATTACGCGGACTTGGCTAAATGTTTAAACCTTTCGATCGTGGTGGTTGTTGGATTACGCCTCGGTGCAATTAATCATGCTCTTCTCACTATTCAAGCCGCGAAATCGTTAGGATTAAATGTGTTGGGTTATGTCTTGAATGAGTTTGAGAAAGATGATTCTCCCGGCGCTGTCACAGTCGAAGAAACGCTCCGCGAATTTTCAGGAGTTGCGTGCTTGGGCCGAATTGCTCACGGTGAATTCACCGTCGAAAAGGGCCGCGAAATCGCCGAAAAAGTCCTTGCCTAAATCTCGCCGTGGCGATGTTTTTCCATAATTTCGTGAGCTTTGGGACTTTGAAACTTCCAGAAAAATTGGTTGGCTTCTTCCAGCCATTGTAATTTTCGTGAGAGCGGAACCGTGATCCATTTCTGGATTTCGTCTTCTGTTATGGAATAACAATGCTCGTTTTTAGCTGTTTTCACATCGAGTCTCCACAAGAGTGCGCGAACTACTTCTTTATAAATCATTAATCTTTTTTCTTTCTCGCAGAAAATTTGCAATCCTGCAGTAAATGAAGGAAGGGCTTCGCGAAAGGCAAGTCAAATAGTGCCTAATCCACGGATCGCTAGCTCAATGGTAGAGCAACTGACTCTTAATCAGTGGGTTGCAGGTTCGAGTCCTGCGCGGTCCACCATGGTTGCTATCAAATAATTTAAAAAGGTAACTTAAAAAAGTCCGATAAGGCTTTACGTGGAAACATAAATCGGGGAATGTAAAGGGGGTGACCCGAAATGCCGAATCCTGCCGATTGTGCACATGTCTACATCGTTACAGGTTGGAACAGCGATAACCAACAAGCTAACCAAGCAAAAACTTTTACTTTTCAGCACGCATCCGAACTAACGTGTAGCAGATGCTTAGAGATAAAATCGCGAAAATCTCAACAGCCTGCTTGGAGCTAAATAGGTATTATAGTTTTGTCTCATAAAAGCTTCCAATTTTGAAGCGGTAGCCTTCATCGACTCGTCGGTCGACTTGGC
>Ga0207024_10105_pt2 | contig 24599 bp, 23 predicted proteins | sample Alteio_BWMinCont_44_FD_153470 | JGI IMG/M metagenome (GOLD analysis project Ga0207024, IMG submission 153470) | Enriched cells from forest soil in Barre Woods Harvard Forest LTER site, Petersham, Massachusetts, United States -... | ecosystem: Environmental > Terrestrial > Soil > Temperate forest >...
CTTCAAAACGTTTAGCCGTGTCATCGCTAAACCAATTGCCAACTTTACCATCGATTGAAATACCATTGTCATCCCAAAACGCGATCAATTTGCCGAGGCGCCAAGTGCCGGCTAATGCGCAAACTTCGTGTGACACCCCTTCCATCAAACAGCCATCGCCCATGAAGACATACGTGTAATGATCGATGATATTAAAAGGTTCGCGATTAAATTGGTGGCTCAATAATTTTTCTGCGAGTGCCATCCCGACAGCATTGGCGATGCCTTGTCCTAATGGACCAGTGGTGGTCTCAACGCCAGGCGCATAACCATATTCAGGATGTCCTGGTGTTTTGCTGTGTAATTGTCGGAAATTTTTTAATTCATCAAGGCTGAGATCATAGCCCGTCAAATGTAATAGTGAATAAAGCAGCATTGAGCCATGGCCATTAGATAAAATAAAGCGATCGCGGTTTAACCAATGCGGATTGCGGGGATTATGCCGCAAATGATCATGCCATAACACTTCCGCCATATCAGCCATACCCATCGGCATGCCGGGATGGCCGGAATTAGCTTGTTGAACGGCATCCATGCTGAGAGCACGGATGGCATTGGCGCGTAGAAGACGTGAAGACATGAAGATTCCTAAAGGTTATTTAAAGTTACTATTATATGCTAAAATTAACCCAATAATATCCAATTTGAAGGTTCTTATGTTTAAAATAATTTCTCTCCCCGTTTACAGTGAAATGGCTAAAACCTTAGCAAACAACGCCGATATGACCAGTCCTTCAGAGGCCCATGGCGTATTTTGTGGCTTGCTATGTGCCAACCCACATAATTTTAAAACGCCTTATTTAAGTCTGGTTACCGATGATGTGGTTAAAAATCAATTACAACAATTATTTGAAATTACCCGTGAACAATTTAACCAATCAATGGAAAATGCAGATAGCGAATTTAGTTTGCCATTATTATTACCAACGGAAGATGCACCCTTAGCTGAGCGGATTGCTGCCTTGGGGCAATGGGCGCAAGGCTTTTTATCTGGTTTAGGCGAAGGTGGTTTAACTCCCGAAGTTACGGAAGAAACAACCTTTGAAGAAGTCTTACAAGATATGGCCATGGTCGCGCGAGTTCATTCAGTCGATCAAATTGATGCCGCGAGTTTAACCACGGAAGACGAAGAAGATTATAATGAAATTATGGATTATATCGGCGTTGCGGTATTGTCTATTTATACAGATGTTTTATTGCTACAACAAGAAGGAGCCAATGATGCTGGATAATAAACCTACTTTAAACCAAGCAGAATTTGCTGCGCGGCGTCAAAAATTTTTACAACAATTGCCCGCTAATAGCATTGCCATTCTTAGTAGTGCAGACGAATGCTATCGTAATGGCGACACGCATTATAATTATCGGCAAAATAGTAATTTTTATTACTTAACGGGTTTTACTGAACCCGATGCAGTGGCAGTATTTATTCCACGTCGAACAGAAGGCGAGTTTATTTTATTTAATCGTGTTAAAGATCCCAGCAAAGAAATATGGACAGGTTATTACGCCGGTCAAGCGGGGGCAGTAAAAGATTACGGTGCCAACCAAGCCTTTGCCATTACTGAACTCGATGCCAAAATGGTGGAATTATTAACCGGGAAACAACGAGTTTATTATGCTACTGCTCGCAATGATCAGTTTGATGTGCGGGTAATGCATTGGGTTAATGAATTACAAGCTAAAGTACGCTCTGGTGTTGGTACTCCCACAGAATTTTTTAATATTGAAACCATTGTGCATGAAATGCGTTTAATTAAAAGTTCTGCGGAATTGGCTATCATGCGTCATGCAGGTAATATCAGTGCACAAGCCCATAAAAAAGCTATGCATGTGTGTCATCCTGGCATGTATGAATATCAATTACAAGCGGCTATTGAATATGAATTTAAATATCATGGTTCGTCTTATCCCGCTTATGGTTCCATCGTAGGCGGTGGTAAAAATGCCTGCATATTACATTATGTCGATAATAATGCGGTATTAAATGATGGCGATTTAGTATTGGTGGATGCCGGTGGCGAATATGAATATTATTCATCTGATATTACTCGCACTTATCCTATCAATGGCAAATTTAGTGCAGCGCAACGCGCACTTTACGAATTAGTATTGCGCGTACAATTATCGACGATTGCCTTAGTTAAACCTGGAGTACGCTATGATGTATTGCAAGATCATGTGCGTAAGGAATTAACTCGCGGTTTAATAGAATTAGGCTTATTGACAGGTGATCTAGAAAAATTAATTGCCGACAAAGCTTACTTTGATTTTTACATGCATAACTTTGGCCATTGGTTAGGTTTAGATACTCACGATGCGGGCACTTATAAAGTGGATGGTCAATGGCGTGAGTTAAAGGCGGGGATGGTATTAACTGTCGAGCCAGGACTGTATGTTGCACCGGATAATCATAAAGTTGACGCCAAATGGCGCGGTATTGGCATTCGTATTGAAGATGATGTTTTAGTCACTGAAACTGGCTATGAAGTGTTAACAGTAGCAGTGCCAAAAAGCGTAGAAGAAATTGAGAGACTTTGCGCTGGAAAATAATATGAACAAACCAGAATGTCTTATCATTGGCGCAGGCTTAGTGGGTTTAAGCCTCGCCAATGCGGTAAAAAATTCTGCTTGGCATATCACTTTATTAGATTCAGCAACTCCACGCGAAATTAATTTATCGGATCCAAATGCTCGCTCGATTGCTTTATCTTATAGCAGTGAAAAAATTTTTACTGAAATGGATATATGGGAACAATTAGCGCCCTATACGACTCCAATAAAAACTATTCATGTTTCCGATCGCGGCCATTTTGGTAGCACGCGTATTGAAGCCGCAAAGCTAAATGTCGATGCTTTAGGTTTTTCTATCCCAGCGCAAGCCTTGGCGAAAATTTTGCAAGATAATATTAAAACCGCAGATAATATTACTTTATTACAACCTGTTACTGTTACACATATTGATACAGAAACTGGAGCAATCAGCTATCAAATTAATAATCAAATAGTAAACTTAACAGCAGATTTAATTATTATTGCAGATGGTGGACAATCTAACCTTGCAAGTTTATTGCAGATCACACGCACAGAAACAGATTATCAACAAACTGCGATAGTAGCAAACGTCACGCTGTCACGTGCACATAAAAATACGGCTTATGAGCGCTTTACTGATTGTGGGCCTATCGCGTTGTTGCCTATTGAAGAACAAAGTATGGCGTTAGTGTGGACAGCTAAACCAGATGAAGCAAAAAAACTATTAGAACTAGATGATGAATTATTTTTACTACAGCTACAACAAGCGTTTGGTTTTCGAGCAGGCTATTTTGAAACTATCACTAAACGTTTCACCTACCCTTTAAAGCTGATGGTGAGTGAACAACAAGTCATCAATAAAGCGCTAATTTTAGGCAATGCTGCTCACACCTTGCATCCGGTTGCCGCCCAAGGTTTTAATTTATCGTTGCGTGATATTCATTATTTGTCTACTGAATTGCTGTCATCCTCGCAACGAGCGCTAAGCGAGGCAGCGGGGATCCAAGGTGTTGCTGAAATTCTGCAACAATATATACAACACCGCCAACCCGATCAAACCCGCGCGATTCAATTTACCGATAACTTGATTTCGATTTTTTCTAATAATACCTTTCCAATTACCTCGTTACGTAGTTTGGGTTTAACGGTTTTAGATAATCTTCCGCCACTCAAAAATTATTTAGCTAAGCGAGCGATGGGATTAAAGTAGGCAATAAAAGAGAATTGTTACCTACTTTTGTTAGTCTATCACCTACTTGCCAAATTTGCGGTTAATCGCGGCTTCAATATAGTCACAAAAAAGCGAATAATTTTCTTAAAGCTCTATCTTAAAATAATCTTGCTAAGCCAATTAGATTGAATTAGACTTAAAAAGTCTAATTAGACATTAGTAGTCTAATTCAATCTAGAAAAGATATTTTGCCTCGCCTCGCTCAATTATTTAAGAAAAAGCATGAGTAATCATAAAATTAAACTCCTCTTCGCCGGTACACCAGAATTTGCCGCGACTAGTTTAGACGCTTTAATCAAAGCGGGCTATGATATTGCCGCGGTTTACACACAGCCAGATCGGCCAGCGGGGCGTGGGCAAAAATTAACTGCAAGCGCAGTGAAAGAGTTGGCGTTAAAACATAATTTGCCGATTGAGCAACCGCTCACGTTAAAAGATCCAATAGCACAAGAAAAATTACGCAGCTATCAAGCCGATGTGATGATCGTTGCGGCTTATGGTTTAATTTTGCCGCAAGCTGTACTTGATATTCCTAAACACGGTTGCATCAATATTCACGCTTCATGGTTACCGCGCTGGCGTGGTGCGGCGCCCATTCAACGGGCGATTTTAGCAGGCGATACGCAAACTGGTATTAGTATTATGCAAATGGATAAAGGTTTAGACACAGGCGATATGCTGTGCACACAAACCTGTGAAATTACTCAACGTGATACCGCTGAAACGTTATTGGCTAAATTATCTGTCTTAGGCGGCGAAGCCATTATTGATGCGCTAACTGATTTACAAAAAAATAATGTAATTCGCACGCCGCAAAATAATGCACTTGCGACATATGCCGCCAAATTAACTAAAGCTGAAGCTCAATTGGATTGGACAAAAAGCGCTTTGGAATTAGATCGCATGGTGCGAGGTTTTAATCCCTGGCCCGTTGCGTTCACTCACTTTGGTGAAACCATACTGCGTATTTGGTCGGCTCAACCACTTGCCATGCAAACTGGCGCTGTACCTGGCACTATCATTGGCCTTGGCAATGAAGGCATTGACGTAGTCTGTGGTCAAGGTATATTGCGCTTGCTGGAAGTGCAATGGCCTAATGCCAAACGCCAAACTGTCACGCAAACTTTAACTCGTCAAGAAGGGGGGCTAAGTTTAGGCGATAAATTCCTTTACAAACAATAGGTTAAAATTTAACCCCCGATTTTAGCCATATTTTAGCTAAAACACCCCCTATATTTTAGCCAAGTTATGGCTAAAATAACCTTGTATTTTAACCAAGTTATGGCTAAAATAACCTTGTATTTTAGCCATAGGGTAATTAAATTTGGGTAAAAATTTATGGATCGCGATTTTGAAGCAGAATTGTCACACTGGAAAATTAGACATAATCGAAAACCTCTGCTGGTGCGTGGAGCACGTCAGGTAGGTAAAACATTTGCTGTTACTAAATGGGCTAAAAAAAATTTTGAGCAAGTGGTAGCAATTAACTTTGAACTAGAACCAAAATTTATTATTTGTTTTGAAGATCTACACCCGCAAATTATTATTAATATGATCAGTGGTTTGATTGATCAAAAAATCGAAGCGGGCATCACTTTATTATTTCTGGATGAAATCCAGGAATGCCCTCAAGCAATTCTAGCTTTACGCTATTTTAAAGAGCTAATGCCGGAATTACATCTCATTGCCACGGGCTCTTTGTTAGAGTTTACACTAAACAGCGGCGATTTCCGCATGCCAGTTGGCAGAATAGAATCGCTTTATTTAAAACCACTTTCTTTTAAAGAATATCTAACTGCTATAGGGCGCAAAACCTTACGTGAATTTATTGAACAAGTAGAGTTAAACAAAGAAATTCCCAAAGCTTTTCATCAGGAATTAATTAAACTTATGCGTCAATATACCGTATTAGGAGGGATGCCTGAGGTAATACAAGAGTATGTAGATACTGCTGTTTTATACGAATGCCAGCGAATTCAAAGTGATATTCTTGATACTTACCGTCAAGATTTTGGTAAGTACGCCAAACAAACCGAACACAAATATTTGCAACGTGTATTTGAAAAAATACCCAGCTTGATTGCACAACACTTTAAATATTCTAAAGTCGATCCAGAGAGTCGAGCTCGTGACTTACGCAATGCGCTTGATATGTTAAATTGGGCTAACTTAATCTATCCGGTTTATGCAACAGCTGCCTCCGGCCTACCTTTAATTGGTACCAGCAATGAAAAAAAGTTTAAAGTATTATTTTTAGATGTAGGTTTAATACTGCGTAATGGCAGCTTAGATATTCCTTTATTATTTAGGGAAAATTTATTATTAGTTAATCGAGGCGCAATTGCTGAACAATTAGTAGGGCAAGAACTATTAGCCTATGGGTCATTTAATGAAGAAAAGAAATTATATTTTTGGTGTCGAGAAGCTCAGTCAAGCACTGCAGAAGTTGATTACATTATTGTTGTCAAAGGACAAATTATTCCCATTGAAGTCAAAGCCGGTGCAACCGGACGCTTAAAATCTTTACAGGTATTTTTAGCTGAAAAAAATTTACCGTTAGGTGTTCGCATCTCTGAGCAGCCCTTAAAATTAGACAAAAACATTTTATCAGTACCGTTATATTTAATTGGGGAATTAGAACGTTTGATAACCAGTGCAGGCGGAGCATGAAAAACTCTCGCGCTCGTGCCACCAAAATTATTTGTCGTGTAGTCATCGACAAAATTAATTTAGATGAGGCACTGTCTGAACATTTTGCGGAAAATGATAATGATCGCAGTTTTATTCAAGAACTGTGTTATGGCACTATCCGTTTTTATCCGCGCTTGAATATTTTAGTGAGCCAACTATTGCAAAAACCGTTTGCACAAAAAGATAGAGATTTATTGGTGTTATTGCTAGTTGGTGTTTATCAATTGCTTTATCTTGATACTCCGGATCATGCCGCGATTTCAGAAACGGTTGAAGCCAGCAAACAAATAAATAAATCCTGGGCAGCCAAATTAATTAATGCGGTGTTGCGTAATTTTCAACGTCAGCGCGAAATGCTATTAGCTAAAGCGGAAGCAAATGATGTGGCTCAAACCGCGCATCCCAAGTGGCTAATTAAAGAATTGAAGAAGGCGTATCCCAACGAGTGGGAAAAAATCTGTGCGGCAAATAATGTCAAACCGCCGATGACACTTAGAGTGAATGTGCAAAAGATTAGTCGAGAAGAGTATTTAAGAAAAATCCCCCTTAATCCCCCTTTTTCAAAGGGGGAAATCCCGACAGATCCCCCCTTTGAAAAAGGGGGGCAGGGGGGATTTGCTGTTAATGCCTTAATAAGCCCCTTTGCCATTTACTTATCACATCCCCTCTCTGTTACCGATCTCCCCGGATTCACTGAAGGCGAAATATCTGTGCAAGATGAAGCCGCGCAATTAGCGGCTGTTTTACTCGATTTAAAACCAAATCAACTAGTGCTTGATGCTTGTGCCGCACCAGGCGGGAAAACTTGCCATATTTTAGAAACCGAACCGACAGTAAAATTAATTGCAGTTGAATCGGTTGCAAAACGTGCGGAAAAAATTCATGAGAATTTGCAACGCTTGAAGTTGTCTGCAGAAGTCATTGTGGCTGATGCGGCTCAACCAGAAAATTGGTGGGATAAACAATTATTTGATCGCATTTTACTCGATGCGCCTTGTTCAGCGACCGGTGTGATTCGCCGGCACCCCGATATTAAATTATTACGTAAATCTGAGGACATACAAAATATTGTAAAAACTCAGGCAGCATTATTAAACGCTTTATGGCCCTTATTAAAACCGGAAGGTTTATTGTTATACGCGACTTGCTCGATTTTGCCAGCAGAAAATAGTGAACAAATTAATACATTTATTAGTCTGCATCCGGATGCCGAGTTACAAACTATCCAACATCCTGGTAAACTATTAGCAAGTCCAGATTGGCAATTATTGCCAGAAATTAACGGGCATGATGGTTTTTATTATGCCTTAATTAAAAAAAAGCAGATTAAGGCGTAAAATATGCGATAATATGCCCCCGCTGCGCCCGTAGCTCAGATGGATAGAGTGTTGGTTTCCGAAGCCAAAGGTCACAGGTTCGACTCCTGTCGGGCGCGCCAGTATTGAGCCAAATTATGACGAAAGATTATGCTAAACAATTTGCTAAGCCCGCTAGAAAAGCGAGAAAACCTTTTTTAACAGGTTTTTTGTTGCCGATCATTTTAATTGCTATTGTCGTTGCGGGTATTTGGTTTTGGCGAGAACATTATCGCAAAGATAAAGCCCAGATCTTAAAAAAAGAAAAACATGTTAAAGTTTTAGTGGCAGTCTCCACTGATGCGTTACAAGCACCAGCTGATCCTGATAAGCCGCATTTTGAATTTTATACTATGCTACCAAAAATACAAGTTGGTACGAATGATGTTAATACTGCAATGCCTGTTACCACTCAACAAATAAAAACTAATTCACCCGCCTCCACAGGTAACTATTTTTTACAATTAGGTACATTTCATGATCGCGCGAGCGCTGAACAATTTAAAAATCAATTGGGGAATTTAGGGGTGGGATTACACATTGATTCTTCTCGTGTCAAAGGGCAAATGCAATATCGTTTAACTGCGGGCCCTTTTAATGATGAAAAGGCGGCACGTGCTATGCAAGTAAAGTTAGCGGCTTCAAAAGTTAAAAGTTTTTTGAAAAAGCAATAAGATAGATAAAATGAAAGACCATGACCCTCACCGAGTTAAAATATATCGTTACTCTCGCACAAGAACAGCATTTTGGCCGTGCAGCTAAAAAATGTTTTGTCAGTCAACCGACCTTAAGTGTTGCTATCAAAAAGTTTGAAGAAAGTTTAGATGTCATTATCTTTGAGCGACGTAAAAATAAAGTTCAAATCACCGATATTGGTCAGAAAATTGTGCAGCAAGCGCAACAAGTATTGGAATCAGCTGAAAAAATAAAACAGTTGGCAAAAGCCGATCATAATCCTTTACAACAAACTCTACGTATGGGTGCCATTCATACGGTTGGCCCGTATTTATTTCCGCATCTTATCCCTGCTATTAATAAACTAGCCCCTGATTTATCTTTAATTATTGAAGAAAATTATACTGCTAAGTTGCGAGAAAAATTAGCAAATGGTGAATTAGATATCATTATTATTGCCTTACCTTTTTCTAGTCGGCAAGTAAAGGTTTTACCCATCTATCGAGAAAACTTTGATGTAATTATTCCTGCAGGGCATGCATGGAAAAATAAAAAAGTCATTTCCCCGGATGATTTTATCGATGAATCAGTATTGTTACTAGGCGAGGGGAATTGTTTTCGCGATCAAGTGCTACAAGCCTGTCCTACTTGTGCTTTACATGCTGAGCCTGAAACGCGCTCGGAAAAAATGGTGGTAGGTAGTTCCTTAGAAACTATTCGTTATATGGTGGCAACTGGGCTTGGTGTTAGCGTACTACCACGGAGCGCAACTCAACAAGCGTATAAGAATAAATTAGTCTTAACTAAACCTTTTCGAAAACCTGAGCCTTTTCGTGATATTGCCTTAGCCTATCGTGAAAGTTTTACCCGCCCTGCTGTGCTAGATTTATTAACGCAAGCTATTAATAAAATGGTTATGAAAGGCGCAGAATTGTTATAACTATAAAACAGCCGTCTCTTTTGTTGATCAGATCAATAAAAGAGACGGCTGTTTTGTTAAGTTAGGTTATTTTTAGCATATTGATAGATAATAGTTTTTAACTATTATTTTAATAAAAATAATCAATTTTAACTATTTATAATTCTGCAGTATACTATCTTAGTAAAATTAACCAATCAGAGGAGCAAAATATGTTAAAAGTAGGCGATCATTTTCCCGAATTTAATTTAACCGCAGTAACTGGTGCGAATCATGAAAAAGATTTTCACCCCGTAACATTAGGTACTTATGGCAAGAAATGGAAAATTGTATTTTTCTGGCCGAAAGATTTTACTTTCGTATGTCCAACAGAAATTGTGGGTTTTGGAAAATTAGAAAAAGATTTTAAAGACCGTGATGCAGTGTTAGTGGGTGCGTCAACTGACAGCGATTTTGTGCATGCTGCCTGGCGTCAACATCATGCTGATTTAAACAAAGTAACTTTCCCTTGGCTCGCAGACATTAAAAAAGAATTGTCATCAAGCCTTGGTATTTTAAACGAAGAAGCGGGTGTAGCTAATCGCGCAACATTTATTGTCGATCCAGATAATGTAGTACGTTATTCTGAAATGACAGATTTAAGTGTAGGTCGTAATCCAAATGAAACTTTACGGATTTTAGATGCATTACAAACCGATGAACTTTGCCCCTGTAATTGGAAAAAGGGTGATGACACGTTGTAAGGTAGAAGCTGGATTCCCGCCTGCGCGGGAATGACGTATTCCGTCGTCCTCGCGCAGGCGGGGACCCAGGTTTGTTAATATAGGAGTCCATTATGTCCCTCGAAAATTTATTAGAACAATTACCAGAATATGCCAAAGATTTACGTTTAAATCTTTCCAGTATGATGAATAATCACAATGATTTAACCGAAGATCAGTTTTGGGGTGCGATATTAGTTTCTGCTATTGCTAGCCGTAATATTGAATTTTTAAAAGTCGTTCGCGCGGAAGCTGAAAGTAAATTAAGTGCTGATGCAATTAAAGCTGCCAATGCCGCCGCAAGCATTATGGCTATGAATAATATTTATTATCGTTTTACCCATTTAGTATCCAATAAAGAATACAGTACCATGCCAGCAGGTTTACGCATGAATATTATGCGTGAAATTACCAATAAAGCGGATTTTGAATTATGGTCTTTCGCTGTTTCTGTTATTAATGGTTGCGGTATGTGTATTGATTCCCACGAAAAGCAATTAGTTAAACATGAAATTAACAAGGAATCTACGCAATTAGTGGCCAAAATAGCGGCGGTAGTGCATGCTGTGGCAGTTACTTTAGAAACTCAATAAAAAAAACTTGCGTAAAGCTTTTTTTCCCGATATAGTTCTACGCATGAGCAATATTATTATTCGTTTTTCACATCATCATTCTCATCGTCTGCCATCAGAAGCATAGCAAATTCTGGTGGCTGTTCTTTTTATTTTCAATAAACTTACGCTAAATTACACTCTAACTATATTATTATTAATCGGGGATTAACATGGAAATTCAAACTAACTCTAAGCGAGTTTTAAGCTTGTTTTCATTGGTCATGATTAACGTCATTGCTGTTGATAGCTTGCGAGCTTTACCTATTGGTGCCGAATATGGCTTTTCAATTTTATTTTATTATATTTTAGGCGGACTATTATTTTTAGTGCCGGTGGCGTTAATTGCCGCTGAACTTGCGACAGGTTGGCCAAAATCCGGCGGCATTTATATTTGGGTGCGTGAAGCCTTTGGCAAACAATGGGGCTTTTTAATTATTTGGCTACAATGGCTATATAATATTTTTTGGTACCCAACGATTATGTCATTTATCGCGGGGACAATTGCTTATTTAATTGATCCGCAGTTAGCCAATGAAAAACTCTATGTTTGGGTTGCTGTCATGGTGTTATTTTGGGCATCTACCTGGGCTAATTGGTATGGCATGCGGCTATCGAGTTGGATCAGTATTGCTTCCAGTTTGTTTGGTACCTTATTACCGATGGCGTTTATTATTGTATTAGCTATTGTGTGGCTGATGAAGGGCGAACCTTCGCAAATTAATTTTACTTGGAAAAGTTTTTTCCCCGATTTAAGTAATATCAATAATTTAGCGCTATTAAGCTTAGTATTGTTTAATTTAATTGGTTTAGAAATGTCAGCGGCGCACGCAGGTGAAGTAAAAAATCCACAACGTGATTATCCACGAGCTTTATTTATTTCTTCCATATTAATTTTAGCAACCTTAACCTTTGGTTCACTGGCAATTGCAATTGTCATACCCCAAGCAAAAATTCAATTAGCCTCAGGCCTCATGGATGGTTTTACGATTTTCTTTACTGCCTATCACATGGCGTGGATGGTGCCCGTTACCGCGATATTAATTATTTTAGGTACAGTAGGCGGCGTTTCAGCGTGGATTATTGGGCCGACTAAAAGCATTATGATTGCCGCAGCTGATGGCAGTGCGCCAGCTTATTTAGCCAAACAAAATAAATATGGCGTACCAACTAATGTGTTGTGGATTCAAGGTTTAATTTTTACCGGGTTAACCAGCTTCTTTGTATTTATGCCAAGCATCAATAGTGCTTTTACTTTGTTATCGGCAATCACATCGCAAGTGGCTTTGTTAGTGTATTTATTAATTTTTTCCGCAGTCGTGCGCTTGCGTTACACTCAGCCAAAGGTTGAGCGAAAATATCGCGTGCCAGGTGGTAAAATAGGCGTGTGGGTTGTTGCGAGTGTTGGGTTTATTGTGAGTGTGGTGGTGTTTGTGCTAGGCTTTTTGCCGCCCAGCCAAATCCCGATTGGTAACACGACAGTTTATGAAACGTTATTAATTGGCGGTACCTTTTTAATTTGTATACCACCGTTTTTTATGAATCGTAAATCTTAAACTATCATTAGACTTTTATCAGGATCTGTTTATTCAGGTCCTGATTCTTCTGCGCTCGAAGAGGAGTCATCGCTCTCATATTCCACTATTTCACGGATAGGTAAATGATTTTCAAAGCACAGCATATTATTATTATCAAAGTTGTTCTGTAACACCAAAACATAGCGTCCATCTGGTAAAACAAGGCCCTTCTTATACTGTCTATGCTTTCCATTATGCCAGTCCAGAGGTAAAAGAAGCGAGCGGCTAGAGCAAGAAGCTATATTTATTAAATCAACTTTTCTATCAATAGCTAATACATGATATTCCGTCAATTGAAGATATCGTACCTGGATACGTTCTTGTGGTTCGAAGTTTTGCGCGACTAATGTAGAACGCCCATTGTAGTGATTAAAACAATAATGTTCAGCTCTATCAGTACAAAAAAGAGTCGTCATATATCCATCTTCTCTTTCCACATGTAGGCCTGCTATTATGCCCCTGTCTAGATGAGCAGAAAAAGATAGCCTACTAGTGCCTAAATTAGCGTCAATTATATGCCCACCTTCTCTATGTAACACATATATTTCACCATTTTTTTTTCTAAACACAGACATAGCAGACTTTAAAGAAAGTGACTTCACTATGTTTCCTTCCATATTGAAAATGATAAGGTGTAAATCAAACGCGACCACTATTAAGGCGGGACGGTCTGGTGAAAAGCTGGAATTGACTATTGCCGGTAAAATGAATAGTTTCTTAAGTCTCATTGTGAATTTTTTATCAGGAGAAGACTTGTTAATCCATAGCCAATTAAAAGAATAATTTAACAGAGAAAATTGGCCCAGCTTTATTTCTTTTGAAGAAGCAATTAGTACCAATAAAGTATTTTCATCTAAAAAAGCAGCCTTTTTACTTACATTCTCCCAGGAAGCAAAACGTTCTATAGGTATAGGAATTTCGCATATCGACTGAAGTTTATTATTATTTTTCCAAACTGCAATAGCATCCCCAAAAAACATAATAAATTGATTATCTTGCTTTGGATTGCTGATTAATTTATTACACCATTTATCAAGTTCAACTTGACAAAGAGGTGGCCCTGGATACAACGTATTAAATTTAAGAAGAGTATGTCGCCTACCACTACCACTATGAGCGGCAAGCACCAATAACTCTTTACTATTTAACAGTATTAAATCAACAATGTAATTAAAACGTTCATCTAACTTATATTGCCAACTACCGCTTAAGTTAAAAGCGTTATTAGGGCCATAAGTAATTAAAGGTCGCTCCAAATTGTCTTTATAATATATTGGTCGATTAAAATCAAGCAATATATTAAGCTGAAGAGGAGGAAGTCCTTTTACAAAGTAATATATTTTGCGCGAGGTTTGCATTAAGCCTGCTAGGCTAAGTCGATCTAAACGGTATAAAATTTTAAATAAAATTTCGTAAGGCAGCCATGCTAAATTTCCCAGAGATTCATCATCCGAAGAGTTTCCAATTCGCATGTGCTTACTGACAGGTTCAGCGGCAGTGGGTAAGGCAAGACGACGTTTTAATGGTTGAGATCCAGGGCTTATGGTCGACAAGTTCTTCACCAAGCTTAATGCCGCACGTAAAATTTGAATGATTTCAGGTTTAGCATTTAAACCAAGCCAATCATTTAAATGCGCGCATAATGCTTCAGATGTTTGCGCTGAATCAATAAATTTTATTAGCTGAATTTGCAACCCGGGAGAAATCTGAGAATTGCCATCAATAAGCGCTTTAATAGCAGTTTTAATAGCTTGAAGTTGCATAGTAAATTCTCATTATTCTTACTTTGCGAAAGCATAGACTATTTAGACCCTTTAAACCAGCATTTTTTGCTTTACTTTAGCTTCATTCCGCTCTATCCTGTGCGCCATGGAAAATATACATTACGCTATCGATTTTATCCTCAATTTAAACCAACATTTAGTCGGATTAGTCGACTCCGTAGGGGGGTGGACTTATCTTATTTTATTTGTGATTATTTTTGCCGAAACCGGTTTAATCATCATGCCATTTTTGCCAGGCGATTCCTTATTATTTGTTGCAGGCTCAGTATGTGCTATTAGCGATTCATTGAATGTGAATATTATGGCGGTGTCATTGATTATTGCAGGTATATTAGGCAATACGGTTAATTACAGTGCCGGCCGTTGGTTTGGCCGCAAATTATTTAGCAATCCCAACTCAAAAATATTTAATCATCAAAAATTAGATAAAGCTCATATTTTTTATGAAAAATACGGTGGTTTAGCGGTGGTAATTTCACGTTTCCTCGCTATTGTGCGTACCTTTGTGCCCTTTGTTGCCGGCATGGCTGAAATGACGCATACCCGCTTTACCTTTTTTAATGCCATAGGCGCTGTGTTGTGGGTGGTTTTATTTGTCTATGGTGGCTATTTCTTTGGTCAAATTAAATTTATTCAAGATAACTTTGGTTGGTTTATTATTGGAATTTTAATTATTAGTTTAATACCGCTGATTATTGAGTTAATACGTAATGTAGTGAAGAAATAATTTATCGAGAGGATAACATGGGTAAACAAACATCGCTTTTTTCTGAACACCAAGCCTTAAACGCTAAAATTGTTGATTTCGCGGGTTGGGATATGCCCTTGCATTATGGCTCGCAATTAAATGAACATCATATGGTGCGCGAAACTGCCGGTATGTTTGATGTTTCGCATATGACCATTGTTGACTTACATGGCACCGAAGTAAAAGCTTTTTTACAATATTTATTAGCCAATGATGTGGCGAAATTAAAACAAGCGGGCAAAGCTTTATATAGCTGTATGTTAAATGAAAAAGGCGGTGTGGTCGATGATTTAATCGTGTATTATTTTGATGAGATGCATTATCGTTTAGTGGTAAATTCCGGTACGCGTGAAAAAGATTTAGCATGGATTAATTTACAAGCTAAGCCATTTTCACTCACGATTACTCCGCGGCCTGATTTATCTATTATCGCGATTCAAGGGCCTGAAGCGATTAAGTTAGTAAAACAAATTCTGCCAGAGCAAAGTAAAGTGATTGATACCTTAGCTACTTTTTTTGCCATCGAAAGCAATGGTTGGTTTATTGCCCGTACAGGTTACACCGGTGAAGATGGTTTAGAGATTATGTTGCCAAACACGGAAGCGCCGGCTTTTTGGCAACAATTATTAGCCGCGGGTGTTAAGCCTTGTGGTTTAGGGGCGCGAGATACCTTACGTTTAGAAGCCGGTATGAATTTATATGGCAATGATATGAATGATGACACCTCACCATTAGAATCCAATTTAGCTTGGACCATTGCGTGGGAACCTGCGGAGCGTGATTTTATCGGTCGTCGAGTTTTAGAACAGCAGCGCCGTGATGGGATTAAACAGCGTATGGTGGGTTTAGTGTTACAAGAGCGAGGCGTGTTGCGAAGCCATCAAAAAGTGGTCGCTGAAGGCATTGGAGAAGGTGAAACGACGAGTGGAACGTTTTCCCCTACTTTACAAGAAGGTATTGCTTTTGCGCGTGTACCCGTGGCAACAGGTAATAGCGTAAAAGTAGATATTCGGGGCAAATTAGTTCCGGCTAAAGTAATCAAGTTCCCATTTGTTAGAAATGGTAAAAAGGTATATACTTAAAGGATATACAAAAGGAGATTTACCATGACTAAATCAGTTAGCGCAAAAAAAACTAAGAGTGACGAAATCGAAACAACTGTATTTAAATCCGGTAATTCCATGGCCGTGCGTTTACCTAAAGGTTTTCAGCCAAAAGGTAAGAAATTGTTGATTTCTCATACTAAAGAAGGTGCTATTATTTTAAAAGAGAAGCCTAAGCCAAAAACGTTGGGGGAGGCCTTAAGATCATTACCTAAATTTTCAGATGATTTTTTTAAAGATGGAATAAGCGATCCACCAGCAAAGCCAGAGGATTTCTTTGATGCAGATTGAATATTTGCTTGATACTGATATTTGTGTTTATATTGCCAATCAAACTCACGCAACTATTTTTGATAAATTAAATAATCTAAAAATAGGCCAAATAGGTATGTCTATTATTACCGCGGGTGAATTACTTTATGGGGCTTGTAAAAGTGTACATGTTAAAAAAAATCACCAGATGTTTGAAGATTTATCACAGCTTATTACACCATTAACTTTACCATTAAACAGCGCAAAGATATATGGAGAAATTCGCAGTAATTTGGAAAAACAAGGTAAGCCAATCGGTCAAAATGATCTTTGGATTGCAGCACATGCTTTAGCCTTAGATGTTATATTAGTTACAAATAATATAAAAGAATTTTCCCGTATTCCCCAGTTGAAATTAGAAAATTGGGTAGCCGCATAAAACTTTAAATTAGGAGTCAAACATGAGCCATATTCCAAATGAATTAAAATACAGTAAATCACACGAATGGGCGCGCGATGATGGCGATGTCATTACCGTTGGTATTACTGATCATGCGCAAGAACTATTAGGTGATTTAGTGTTTGTTGAATTGCCTGAAGTAGGTGAAGAGGTAACCGCTGGTGCTGAAGTCGCTGTGGTTGAATCCGTTAAAGCCGCTTCTGATGTTTATAGCCCAATTGGTGGTGTTATTACCGAAGTTAACGCAGTCGTAATTGATGATCCTGCATTAGTCAATCAAGACCCTTATGCTGAGGCTTGGTTATTTAAAATAGAACCCCATAGTAAAGCTGAATTAGATGATTTATTAGACGCCGATGAATACGCCGAGATTGCCGAGGCTCATTGAACAGATAATGCCCCTTCTCCCTCGTTTGAAAACCCTCACCCTAACCCTCTCCCGCAAGCGGGAGAGGGGATCAAACAGAAAAAATTTATTTATTGTAATAAAACCTTTGACAACCTTCTTAATCTTTGTTAAAAAGGTTGTTATGAAATTAATTAGCAACTTTTTTAACAAACTTTTCCTCCTCGGCCTCACGGCCACATAATCCTTTTTCTTACATTTTTTACTTATTCCAATTATTATTTTAGTGAGGTTAGCATGCAATTTAATCGTTCAATTGGCTCAATTGCCCTATTATTTTCTGCCTTAGGAGGCATTGTCGGCTCGGGGTGGTTATTTGGTTCACTATATGCCGCTCAAATAGCAGGTCCTGCGGCTGTCCTGTCCTGGATTATTGGGGGCATACTGATGATGGTTATTGCCATTACTTTTGCCGAATTAGCCACCACTTTTCCAGTTGCAGGTGGTATGGTACGGTTTGCTGATTATAGTCATGGGCCTTTGATGAGCTTTACCATTGGCTGGATGGTATGGTTATCTAGCGTAGTGGTGGCGCCCTTAGAAACTATGGCTTTGCTGCAATACGCCGGTAATTATATTCCTGGCATTATCAATGTTAGCTCTCATAGTTTAACTGCCAAAGGTATTTTATTTGCCACCGTCGTTATGTTAATTTTATTAGTATTAAACGCCTATGGGGCAAAATTTTTCAGTCGGGCTAGTACAACTATTGTAGCGATTAAATTGATTGTACCGGTAGTGACTTTAATTACTTTGTTTGCGCTAGATTTTCATGCGAGTAATTTTACTTCTGTTGGTGGTTTTATACCTTCAGGTTGGCATGGAGTATTTGCCGCTTTGCCCTTGGGTGGCGTGATCTTTTCTTTTATTGGTTACAGCCCGGCAATTCAATTAGCGGGTGAAGCGCGTAATCCACAACGAGCAATTCCACTTGCAATTATTGGGTCTTTAACATTTTGTATTTTTTTATATACTTTATTACAGTTAGCGTTTGTTGGTTCAATGAAACCAGAATATTTAGTAAATGGTTGGCAGCATTTAAGTTTTTCTGGCGATGGTGGGCCATTTGCAGGGATCTTAGCGGCTTTTGGTATTACGTGGTTAGTGGTGGTTATTTATGCCGATGCCATTATTTCTCCCTTTGGTACCGCTTATATTTATACCGCTTCAACTGCGCGCGTGGGTTATGCCATGAGTGAAACCAAATTTTTCCCTACTTCATTGCATAAATTAAATAATTTTGGTGTGCCATTACGTGCCTTAGGTTTAAATTTTGTGGTGGGAATGTTGTTGTTTTTACCTTTCCCTGGTTGGCAAAGTATGGTAAGTTTTATTATTTCTTGTTTTGTTATTTCTTATATTATTGGGCCGATTGCTTTGATGAGTTTACGTAAAACGCATTCGGATCAAAAGCGCACGTTTCGTTTACCTGCAGCGGGTTTTATGACGATAGTGGCATTTTATGTATGTAATTTATTAATTTATTGGACGGGTTGGCAAACCGTATCAAAATTATTGATTGCGATCGCGATTGGCTTCGTAGTGTTTTTTTATCGTTATTTTAGTGGTAAATTTGCTCCCGAAGAAAAAGTGTGGCAACGTGCTGCGTGGTTATTTCCTTATTTAATTGGTGTGGGTGTTATTTCTTATTTTGGCGCCTTTGGTGGTGGGAAAAATGCGATTCCGTTTGGTTATGATTTTATTGTGATCGCGGTATTTTCAATTTGCGCTTACTATGTAGCAATGATAAGTTGTAAAATTGGCGGAAGAAGAGAGATAGAGGTTAAAGTTGAGTAGTGCGTCGTCCTCGCGCAGGCGGGGACCCAGCTTTTCAACAGCCTGGATTCCCGCCTGCGCGGGAATGACGGAGTGCGTCATCTTCAAACCCCTTCTTTTCTGCAACTAAATAATTTGGCCGCCGTTTTACTTCGGTAAAAATGCGGCCAATATATTCACCTAAAATGCCAATTGATAATAATTGGATACCACCAAAAAACATAATGCCAACAACAATGGTCGAATAACCCGGCACGTCAATGCCGAAAAATAATACTTTAAAGACGATCCATAAAGCATAGGCAAACGCCACGCTAGAAATAATTAAGCCAACCAATCCCCATATTCGTAATGGTAAATTGGAAAATGAAAAAATACCATTTAACGCTAAACCTAATAATCGTCGATAATTCCACGAACTTTTACCCGCGGCACGCTCTTGCACCGTAAAAGGCACAGCAATACTTTTAAAGCCAACCCAGGCATATAAACCTTTCATAAAACGGTTATGCTCAGGACATTTTTTTAAAGCTTCAATGACTTTGCGATCTAATAAGCGGAAATCACCCGCATGAGGAGGAATTGATACTTCATTAAGGGCAATGCTTAAACGATAAAATAAATTACTAAACGTCTTTTTAAACCATGATTCATCATTACGATCGGTACGTACGCCATAAACACTATCAAAACCTTGTGACCATTGTGCTAGAAATTCAGGAATAGTGGTAAAGGGATGTTGAAAATCGGCGTCAATAATAATGGCAACATCGCCATTGCAATGATCTAAACCAGCGGATAACGCGGTTTCTTTACCAAAATTACGTGATAAGACTAATAATTTTACATTTAGATCAACAGGCAAAGCGGCAATTAAGGCAGCAGAATTATCAGAACTCCCATCATCAACCACAATGATTTCCCATTTAGTGGTATAAGCTTGAATAAATTGGCTAAGTTCAGCCACAAAACGTTCGATGTTAGCTTGCTCGTTAAATACAGGTACAATTAAACTAATAAACAGGGATTTATCAGATAATTTCAGGGCCCTTGTGGTCAAAGTTGCAGTTTGCATAGGTCTCTGTGGTAAAATATAAGTTATGAAGAAATCTTATCATATTTTTAATTATAAAAACGCGACTTATTTATTAGCAATTGCTTATTTTATAGCGATGTTGTTTATTAATTTATCAGATCATGGTAAATCGGTCTTACCAGCTTATGCGGTAGGGGCCCATAATTGGCTGCATAGTCAAGCTTTATATGATGGAACTGGCCAAGGTTTTATTTATTTGCCACAATCGGCTATTTTATATATCCCATTTTTTATTATGCCTAAGTTTATTCTCACTCAAATGAGCTTTTTAGCCTTTTGGATGGTGTCATTACTCTATTGCATAGTTAAATTAGCAAAATTTTTAGATCCTAAAAAGGCCGATAAAATTGCCTTTTTTACCTTACTTTTCACTTTAGCCTTAGGCTTTGATACCTTACGAAATGGGCAACTTAATATTGCTTTGTTAGTATTGGGCTTAGGTGCTCTTTTGGCAATTTATCAAAATAAATGGTGGTTAGCAGCAGGATTGCTGGCCTTGGCTTTAGCCTTTAAGCCGACCATTTTAGTGCTATATTTATTATGTTTGGCATTATATCCTGCACTTAGATTGAAAGCGTTAGCTATGTTGATAGTTATTTTTATATTGCCGTTTTTAACACAAACCCCTGTTTATGTTGTTCATCAATACCTGGGCGGCATACAAAATTTGCAGGCGACCTTTGCGGTAGGGACAGAAGCCTCCGGTTCCGGTTGGGCACAATTGTTTAATGTATTAAATTTATTTAGTTTATCTTTATCTGGATTGACCCAAAATGGCGTGAGATTATTATTTAGTTTATTAACTTTAATTCTTTGTTATCATGTAACTCGCAGTGACTTAACCAGCCCCCAAAAAGTTATGTTGATGTATACCTTTGCCATGATGTATTTGTTGTTATTTAACCCACGTACAGAAGGAAATGATTACATTTTATTAGGGCCATCATTAGGTTTGTTTTGGTATCAACTAACGTTTGTTGAGAAAAAAATCATTGGTGCTTTTTTTCTAGGGTTAATTTTAATCGGTATTTTAGCATCTTATTATATTGCTTTGGCTATTACTCCGCATAATGGCATTTGGATGTCACCGTTTATGGGCTGTATTTTTGCGCTTTTGGTTTTATATTATTACAGTCGTAAATCACTGCGGGAAAATTTATTTAGGTTAGAAAGGATTAGTGTTCGGGAAATTTTTGAATAGTATGTCATGCCAGCGAAGGCTGGCATCCAGGAAAAAAGCCCGGGGATAGGAATCAGCATACATATTCACCCAACCCTGAAGCTGGATGCCAGCCTTCGCTGGCATGACAATTTGGTAAAAATTTACATTATGGATACATTTATTCTCTGCGCAGATGATTACGGATATTCTCCTGAAGTGTCAGACGGCATTTTGCAATTAATAAAAGCGCAAAGATTATCCGCAGTTAGTTGTATGACGAGCATGGAAAATTGGAATTCTGCCGCAAGTGAATTAAAAAATTTCCAAAACAACATTGATATTGGCTTACACCTTAATTTAACTGAAGGGCCAACAACCTTAAGAAGTTCACTCAATAAATTAATCATTACTAGTCATTTGCGTTTAGTAAATTATAATGCTATCGTAAAATTACTTGAGCAACAAATAAATTTATTTGTTGCTGCTATCGGACGCTTACCGGATTTTATTGATGGGCATCAACATGTACATCATTTGCCAATAGTAAGACAAGCCTTAATAGATATTTATCAAAAATATTTTCCTGAACACCAAGCTTATATTCGAATTTCTAGCAATGGCTTTGCCGAAGATTTAAAAAATTCTTTCAAAGCTTCTATTATTGGCTTAACCGGTGCGAAGGCTTTAAAAAAATTGTTGTTGCAGAACCAAATTCCGTTCAATAGTAGTTTTAGTGGCAGCTATGATTTTTCCACGGACAAACCTTATCGTGAACGTTTTATTGAATTTCTTAAACAAACTAAAACCGGTGGCTTAATTATGTGCCATCCTAGTTTAAAAACTAATAATAGGCAAGATGCTATTGCCGCGGCGCGCGCACAAGAATACGCTTATTTTATCAGCGATGAATTTCTACTAGATTGCCAGCAAGCGAATAAACAGTTGGCAAGAGGCAGCTATTTATTCCACCGTCACGGATTTCGCTAAATTCCGTGGTTTATCAATATCGGTGCCTTTTAAGAAAGCCACATGATAAGCCAATAGTTGCAAAGGAATCGTGTAAATAATCGGCGCGATAGCTGCTGATACGCTCGGCATTAATATCGTTTGAATATCATCCGCTGCTTCAATATGACTTTGCTTATCAGCAAAGACAAATAATTTTCCACCCCGTGCCCGCACTTCTTGTAAATTGGATTTTAGTTTTTCTAATAAAGCATCGTTAGGGGCAATAGTTACAACGGGCATATCTTCATCTACCAAAGCCAGTGGGCCATGTTTTAATTCACCTGCGGGATAAGCTTCAGCATGAATATAAGAGATTTCTTTTAATTTTAATGCGCCTTCTAAAGCAATGGGATATTGAATGCCGCGGCCTAAAAATAAGGTATGGTGTTTAGCCACAAATTGTTCAGCTAATTTGGCAATCGGTTTATCTAAGGTCAAGGTCTTTTCTATTAAGCGTGGTAATTGTTGTAACTCATCAATTAAAGCTGCAGAATCTTTTAAGCCATGGCGCCGGCCTAAGACAATCGTCAATAAAAGTAATGCCACTAATTGCGTGGTAAAGGCTTTGGTGGAAGCTACTCCAATTTCCGGACCAGCGCGAGTTAATAAAACCAAATCGGATTCGCGCACTAAAGAACTATGTGGCACGTTACAAATGCTGAGGGAACCAAGGTAAGCATTTTGTTTGGCATCGCGTAATGCCGCCAAGGTATCAGCAGTTTCACCAGATTGAGAAAGGGTAATAAATAAAGTTCCCGCTTGTACGACGGGATGACGATAACGGATTTCACTTGCGACTTCAACATTGCAAGGAATGCGCGCTAAACTTTCTAACCAATAGCGTGCAACCAGGCCCGCATGATAGCTAGTGCCACAAGCCACAATTTGAATTTGCTTTACTTGATCAAATAACTTGCTTGCATGCACACCAAAAATTTCATCTGGTATATGACCATTTAAAATGCGGCCTTCTAACATATTGTTAATAGCAGTTGGTTGCTCAAAAATTTCTTTCAACATAAAATGCCGGTATTCACCGCGCTCTGCATTTTGTTGCAATAAATCAGAATGTTGAATTTTACGTTCAACTAGGTTGCCATTTTGTGCATAAATTGACAAGCTATTGTGATGAATATCAGCTAGATCACCCTCCTCTAAATAAATAAAATTTTGGGTGACGGGTAATAAAGCTAATTGATCAGAGGCGACAAAATTTTCTTCAATTCCTATGCCAATGACCAAAGGACTGCCTCGGCGTACGGCAATGATTCTATCAGCATCGGGGCGATATAAAATTGCTAAAGCAAATGCACCATGTAGTTGTTTTACAGTTTGTTGTACGGCATGTAGCAAATTATTATTTTTTTTAAATTCTGAAGCTAATAAATGCGCAATCACTTCGCTATCGGTTTGAGAGGTGAAAATATAACCTTGTTGAATTAGTTGCTCACGTAGTTCAACATAATTTTCAATAATACCATTATGTACAATGGCAAAGTCGGTGCCCGACATATGTGGGTGAGCATTAGCTTCAGAAGGTACACCATGAGTGGCCCAACGGGTGTGAGCAATACCCGTGTGTCCATGTATTGGATGCTGCTTAAGTTCGTCTGCCAATAATTCTACTTTCCCTTGCACGCGTGCGCGTTCAATGGTATTTTCTTTATTGATAAGCGCTAGACCCGCAGAATCATAACCACGGTATTCTAAGCGTTTTAAACCCGCTACTAAAATAGCTTCGACATTACGTTGCGCCACTGCACCAATGATTCCACACATACTAGCTTACCTCGAACAAGTTAATTAGTTCATTTAAAATTGGCAATATTCTACGCTGTTTTTGTAATAATTGCTTAGGAAAATGAGTTTTGAAAATATGCTTTGATAATAGATCGGTTTGCAGCTTTCGCTTTAATTTGCTTTTGCAAGCATCTGCTTTATTTGGAACTTTAGTTTCATTTATTGTTTTTAGTAAAAATCCTTCTAGGCAAACAGGCTCGAGTCCAATTAATTTAATATTATTTTTATTTGCTTTGATAAATAATTCTTTATTCCATTCGTCGCGATCAGTATCTACAATACAATAAACGAAATCATAGCTTTTTAATTTTATTTCAGAAATAGTGTGGTTTAGTGTAATATCTGGTGAACCACCATGCATATCTCGAGCTTTAAAATAAATATATTCAGGTTTGAAAAGACTTGCTAAATGTTTAATGAAGATTTCTTCATCACCGCCTTCTAGTCCAATAAAAATCGTTTTTCTTGATTTTTGACGGAATTTATGCGAAAATATAAAAAATATGTCAAATTTTATATCTTATTATGATCGTTTCATTTAGTTTAAAAAATTTCTATTGCTTTCGTGATGAAGCAAAGATCACCTTTCAAAATCCTAAAGGTAATATCC
>Ga0207024_10013_pt1 | contig 24577 bp, 22 predicted proteins | sample Alteio_BWMinCont_44_FD_153470 | JGI IMG/M metagenome (GOLD analysis project Ga0207024, IMG submission 153470) | Enriched cells from forest soil in Barre Woods Harvard Forest LTER site, Petersham, Massachusetts, United States -... | ecosystem: Environmental > Terrestrial > Soil > Temperate forest >...
GGTGTCCTAAAGCAACTCCACCACCATCAACATTTAAGCGGCTTAAATCAATACTGCCAAAAACATCATTCAAGCCTAATTCTTTTTGGCAAAATTCTTTACTTTCCCACGCTTTTAAACAACCTAAAACTTGTGCGGCAAACGCTTCGTTAATTTCCCAATAAGCGATATCATCTTTAGTTAAATTATTACGTTGCAACATGGGAGTTGTCGCATACACTGGCCCTAAGCCCATGACTGACGGATCTAAGCCAGCCCAATTCACATCTAAAATTCGGCCTAATACCGGTAAATTATATTTTTTCACTGCCTCTGCGCTGGCTAATACTACCGCTGCAGCACCATCAGTTACTTGTGAACTATTAGCCGCTGTTACTAAACCATATTTTTTGTCAAAGAAAGGTTTGAGAGTACCTAATTTTTCAACATTCGCATCACGCCGTAAACCATCATCATTTTCATAGACATTGCCATACTTATCATATGCAACAGCAATTTCATTTTTTAAATAGCCTGCATCAATTGCAGCGGCTAAACGTTTGTGACTTTCCACCGAAAACTCATCCATTTCACGGCGCGTAATATTAAATTGGTAGGCAACTTTTTCTGCAGTTTGGCCCATCAATAAACACACCATTGGATCGGTTAAACCACGCAATAAGCTAATGACAGGATTAAAAAACATACTGGGGCGCCACTTTAAAAATTGGCCAATTTTTTGACCTGCGGTTTTTGTCGCCATCATGTTGGAAAACCATTCCACAGCTTGATTGTTATACAATAAAGGCGCACGGCTCATGGCATCGGTACCACCTGCTAACACTAAATCGTGACGGCCCATCGCGATATCTTTTAAACCTTCATCAATGGCTTGCATGCCAGAGGCACAGTTGCGTTGCACAGTATAGCCAGGTACTTTTTTACCGCAACCTAAACGATAGCCAATTAAGCGCCCAATATTAGTTTCATCGGCGCTTGGCATCATACAGCCGAAAATAGTTTCATCTAATTGGCTGGGTTCAATGCTCAAATTTTCAAATACTTTTTTGCTAGCAAGCACGGCTAAATCCGCAGCACTAAAAGGCCCTGGTTTACCTTTTGCTTTCAAAAACGGTGAACGGGCCCCGTCTATAATATAAACATCGCGACCTTGATAATATTTGCTTGTCATTATGAATGTTCCCCTAGTGAAATTTAGGGTTATTTTACGCGATTTGAAGGGGAAAGGCTATGAGGATTTTAGAATTCTTCGGGCCATTGCCTTGAGCTGTGTAATACACGCAGAATATGCACTTTATTATTTTCTATTAAGTAAGGAACAATATAAGAAATTTTAGAAATAATCAATTCACGCGTTCCTTCAACACGCCCTCTTCGGCCCATCAGAGGATAATGTTTTAAACGTTTAATCGAAGTTAAAATTTTATCAATAGCCTTTTTAGCAGCTAAAGGATTATCTTGACTTATATATTCTTCAATCGCGAGTAGATTATTCTTCGCGGTAGTCGACCATTCTAGCTGCAATTTTAGCCCTCATAATTTTTACAACTTCTTCATGAGGGATAGTTTTGCCTGCTTTTACTTCAGCAATGCCAGCTTCAATTTCTGCAATTTGCCATTCTTCTAAACTTAGTTCTTGTTTTAATTTGGTTTTGAGCATTGTCATTTTCTAGCTCCAGTTACTTTATAAATTCATTATAGCATATAATTAATGATATAAGACAATATTAAATCAAGGTAAAAAATGGACAATTTGTCACGCTATTTTCATACATACAAAAATATTGATATTTAGCGCCATCGCCTTGCGAGTGTTGCCAATTCGAATTATCACCATTTAATATAAAACCTTGATCAAAATTTATTGCAGTGAAAGTAACGCTACTACCATTACTGGCAGTGTAACTACAATCCATACCAGTAACGTAAGTGTCTTGATTAGGGCGATTACCTAATACCGCCATGGCTTGCCAAAAACCAGTGATTTGTTTAGGCTTCACTGTCGTTGGCGCAGTGGATTTCCACAATACGCCATCATTATCGTGCGCATATAAATAACCCCCGCGCGGATACATTTGTTGCGGAGAAGGACAACTGGCGAAGACACCGTCAATAATAGCATTGCTTGCGATTAATAAAACCATTAAGTGTTTTGTTGTGTTGATAAGAAAATATTTTTTCATAGTAAGTGGCCTCGTATTATTAAAATTAATTGACAAGTCACTATGTCATTAAAATGACATTACCATATAGTTACAAGGTTTGTCTAGGATATTTTTGATTGTGAAAACTGCCAGCAAATTTAAAATTCTTCGGGCCATTGCCTAGCAGAATGAATAATACCAAGGGTTTCAATTTTATTGGATTTTACGCGATAAACTACAATATAAGGCGTTTTAATAATCACTAATTCTAAAGTGCCACTAATGCGACCCAATCTACCAATGTAAGGGTAATATAATAAACGACGTATTGAGCTTAAAATTTTTTTGTAACTTTTTTAGCAGCTAAAAAATTGTCTTTGCTAATGTAGTCTTCAATATTTTTTAGATCATTCTTTGCTGAATCGGTCCATTCTTGCTGCAAATCTTTTCTCCCACTCTTTTACTACTTGTTCGTGAGGGGTTAATCTGCCAGCATCGGCATCTGCTATACCTGCTTTAATATGCGCAATTTGCCATTCTTCTAAGCTTCGTTCTTGTTTTAATTTGGTCTTGAGCGTTGTCATTTTTCTAGCTCCAGTTACTTTATAAATTCATTATAGCATATAATTAATGAAATTCCATTACTTTATTTCTTAAAATACTCCGGCGCAAAATCATCTACTAATAAGCTATCAATTCGAGCGGTTTCAAATTCACGCAAAATACTCGCTTCTTGCTGATTAATAATATTAGCTGCTAAAGCTTTATCAATCTGTTTTATAAAGTCAGTTTCACGACTTAACTGTTTCGCGTGAATAGCCATTTTAATTTTTTGTTCAATTGGTTCAGCCGCTGCTAATTTTTTAAAGGCCGCTTCCATACGGCCAACTGATTGTTTGTCATCACCAATATAACAGAGATACGTTAAACGATCTCGCAAAGCTGAATCTTTCATCATATGCTGCGCTAACTGATGAGATAATTGATCGCTCGGTTTTTTATACGGCAAACCAAAAGGAAATATTACTCGTTGTAAAATATGACTCATTGCTCGATGGGAGAAATTATGAAAAAATTCAACCAATGCAGTTTGAATATCCCATAAACATTTTTCCAGAGCCCAGCGTACATACGGTAAATCTTCCATGGGTGAATTTTGGTCAGCATGATATTTTAAAACTGTAGAGGCCAAATATAAACCACTTAACACATCGCCTAAGCGGGCTGACAAACTTTCTTTACGTTTCAACGCTCCACCTAAAATTAACATAGCAAAATCGGCGCTCATCGCTAAGGCCGAACTCATGCGAGTTAATTGTTTATAATAATAGGCTAAGGGCGAAATAGGTGTATGAATAAATTTAGCCCCGGTTAAACCAAAGCTTAGTGTGCGCACCACATTACTCATCGCAAAACCAATATGCGATTTTAATAATTGATCAAATTGTTCAGCATCATGACTTGCCGCTGCTTGCATTTCTTTTAACACGAAGGGATGACAACGAATCGCGCCTTGGCCAAAGATAATTAAATTACGGGTTAAAATATTAGCTCCCTCTACTGTAATACCAACAGGCACGGCGATATAACCATGTCCCACATAATTACGCGGACCTAATTGTATCGCCCGCCCGGCATGAATATCCATGGAGTCATCAAACACTTGACGATTTAATTCCGAGCTATGATATTTGGCAATGGCTGAGGCCACGGCAGGTTTCACTTTTAAATCCACCGCACCTGCCGTCATACGTCGACAGGCTTCTAAAATATAAGTGTAACCGGCAATACGTGCAAGTGGCGCTTCAATTCCTTCAAACTCACCAATCGAAACTTTAAATTGTTTGCGTAATTTTGCATAAGCACCGACAGTGCGATAATTTAACATTCCACCACCCGCACCTAATGCCGGTAAAGAAATACCACGACCAATCGATAAGCATTCCATCAACATGCGCCAACCCTGCCCGATCATTTTAGGCCCACCAATCACCCAATCAAGTGGCACAAATACATTGTCTCCTTTAATAGGGCCATTCATAAACGCCATACCAACCGGATAATGCCGTCGGCCAATTTCCACACCAGGGTGATTGGCGGGCAATAAACATACGGTAATACCGATTTCTTTTTTATCGCCTAATAAACTATCTGGATCAAATAATTTAAACGCCAAACCTAATACCGTTGCAACCGGCGCTAAAGTGATATAACGTTTATTCCAGCTTAAGCGAATTCCTAATACTTCTTGACCTTGATATTCACCCTTGCAGACAACACCAATATCGGTCATGGCACCTGCATCACTGCCGGCATCAATACCTGTTAAGGCAAAACAAGGAACTTCTTCACCTTTGGCTAAGCGTGGTAAATAATAATTTTTTTGTGCTTCAGTTCCATAATGAAATAATAATTCGCCAGGCCCTAAAGAGTTGGGCACCATGGTATTAACCGCCACGCTTAAACTACGGGTGGCAATTTTCGCGACCACACAAGAATGCATAAATGCCGAAAAACCGCGACCGCCATATTCTTTAGCGATGACCATCCCAAAGAATCGATTATCTTTTAAATATTGCCAGACTTCCGCGGGCATATCTTTATGTTCATGAACAATTTCCCAGTCATTGATCATTGAACATAAAGTTTCAACTTCGTGATCCAAAAAAGCTTGTTCTTCTGCGGTTAATTTGGGTTGTGGAATCGCATGCAACTTTTTCCAATTTGGACGGCCAGCAAATAAATCGCCTTCCCACCAGACATCACCAGATTCAATGGCATCACGTTCAGTGGAACTCATAGGCGGTAAAATTTTTTGGAAGCGGTTAAAAAATGGCTTGGTAAATAATGCCATGCGAATAAATTTGACATTGGCAAATAAGGCTAAGATTACAAAAATAAGCCAGAAAATCGTGCTTAAAATAGGTGCACAGGCAAACACAGTAAATAAGGCTAAGACAATCGCCATGGTGATAGTCCAAGTGACAGGTTTAACTTGCTTAAACATGAGTGTCCAAGCAATGGCGATGACGATAATAATTTCAATAGCTAGCATAGGTGGTCCTCAGAAAATATATAATCAATGAGATTGGGCAGTATGTGCTGGTTTAAGGGAAATAATTACTTCTTGTCCTAAGCTTGCGGCAGCACGCTCTAATTGTCGTAAACTGGGCCAATGGCGAGGATTTTCTAATCTTGAAGCAGCTGCCCAAGAAGTATCTAAAGCACGCGCAATTTCTGCCACACTATGGTTTTTTCCTTTTGCCATGCGCATTAACAAAGCCGCTTGTACGCGAACACTAGGAGAGATAAGTTCGTGATCTTTTTGCGGTAATGATGGAACTGGTATTTCTAAGCCCTCTTCCATTCTGCCTTCAAGTGTCAAAGTTAATACCTCACTCGCATTAAAATAAGCGTCCTCTAAATTATTACCTTCCGTAATAGCTTCCGGTAAATCAACAAATTTAACCGTATAAAGTTGCTCTTTTTTATCATATTCAAAATAAGCTGGGTAAAGTACATTCATTTTAACTTAACTCCCGTTTGCCTTTCGATTTCAGCCAACAAACCTTTTCCAATATCACGATGCCCGTGTACAGGTACAGTTGTTCGTTGCGAACCCTTGCCCATTCGGTAATGGCTGCCAGAACTTCGTAAAATTTCCCAGCCCTGTTTTTTCAGACAATTAATTATTTCTTTACCTGTCATTATAGCTCAAAAAAGATAGAGTATTAAAATCTTTTTTATTATAACAGATTTAATTATTTTTTGTATTTATTTGCATAAAAATGGCAGCGATTCTTCAACATCGGTATTTTCAGTTAATTTTCGTCGCCATTCACGAGCCCCTGACTGCCCCTGATACAAACCTAAAATATGCCGCGTCATGTGTTTTAATGGCACACCTTCCGCAACATGTTGTTCTAAAAATGGAACATAGCTTTGCAAAATTTCTGCGCGCGTAGGGATGGCATGATTATCACCATAATAATCACGATCGACGGTCGCGAGGAAATACGGATTATGATAAGCTTCGCGCCCTAACATAACGCCATCGACATGTTGCAAATGTTCGGTTATTTCTGTGTGAGTTTTAATGCCACCATTAATGCTGATAGTTAAGTCAGGAAATTCTTGTTTTAAACGATACACATAATCATAATGTAAAGGTGGAATATCACGATTTTCTTTTGGACTTAAACCTTTTAACCACGCACTGCGCGCATGCACAATGAAAATATTACAGCCACTCTCGGCTTGCACTATTTGAATAAAATTTTTAAAAAAGTCGTAAGAGTCAGCTTTATCAATGCCTATTCGACATTTAACAGTGACAGGAATTTTTACCGCATTTTTCATTGCAGCAATAGATTGTCCCACTAGCTTTGGCTCAGCCATTAAGCACGCACCAAAACTCCCTGATTGCACCCGCTCACTCGGACAACCGACATTTAAATTAACTTCATCATAACCCCACTCTTCTGCTATTTTTGCCGCCTCCGCTAATACCAGGGGATCACTCCCACCTAATTGCAGCGCTAACGGGTGTTCGCTCGCATCAAAGTGTAATAATTTTTTTCGATCGCCACGCACAATCGCATTGGCATGAATCATTTCAGTATATAGCAAACTATGTTTGGTAATTAAACGCATAAAATAGCGTTGGTACCTATCGGTCCAATCCATCATGGGGGCTATGCTGATTAAGGACTTATCCATCATTTAACCTGTTCAATTTCTTATAGTTTAACGTAATTTAGCTTAATTTGAAAAAGTGGTGTAAAAGTGATACACTTAAACAAAAAGGAGTGAATAAAAATGGCCACTGTAAATCCTCGTATTAATGTTACATTTGAAGCAAATGCTATTGAGCTATTTAATGAAATAGCAGAAACTGAACATAAATCGGTTGCTAGTGTGGTGAAAGAATTAGCCTTAGAAGCTTTGGAAAGACGCGAAGATAAAGCACTTTCTGCCATTGCCACTCATCGCGATGTCCCAAGCGCCAAACGAGTTAAACATGCCGATGCCTGGAAATAATAGTTATAGCATTGAGTATTTGGATACAGTCGTTGAAAAAGATATCCCTGCCCTACCTAAAACCATGCGCCTAAGGATTAAAACGGCCATTGAAGAACGCCTAACACTGGATCCGGTTGGCTTTGGCAAACCACTACGTTATAGTTTGAAAGGCCATCGTCGTTTACGCGTTGGTGATTATAGAATTGTTTATCGTATCGAGCCACATAAGCATATTGTTCTTATTACAGCGATTAAGCATCGTAAAGATATTTATGAAGCTGACTAAGTTTTACTATTCAATAATTATAAAATTAAGTTATACTTAATCACACATATTATAATAATTTAAGAGCGTTCTATGGCATTAATCATATCAGGATTTAACCAAGTGATAATTCGCGGGCACCTGGATGAGATTAGTTCAAGATTATATAAACAAAAATACTTCGCAGAATCTCGGCGCCAAAAAACTCCAGCAGAAGTTGAAGCAGAAGACCGTGAAAAAGAAGAACTTTTGTTGGCGAATATAAATCAGCCAGCTCTTTTTGATCTGTTTGAAAGCTATACATCATCACTTGAAAAAAAGTGGTATCGAAAAAACTGGCTGGAATTTTTTACTAATTTTTACTTTCAAGATGTTTTATGTATCTTAACTGCGAGCCCTTACATCACTTTCATAACAGAGTTCTTAAAATTTAAATTCCCATTCCTATCTGATTTGATAGGCTTTAATATCAACGTTGTATACTGTAAGGATGATTGGGAGAAAATAGCTCGTGGCTTGGAGAAAATAGACAGTATTAGTAAAATACTAAATTGTTTTTCTTATGACGAACGCAAAAGCATTATTTTGCTTGATTATAGACCGAGGCTTTTTGAGAATATAGAAAAAAAACGAAAAGAAATAAAAGAAAAAGAAATCTGGGGTGGGATCCACACTGTAAAAGTAGCCCTAAAAGATCCAAATGGAGAGCATATTTCACAATTGATAGATTTATGTCGTGGATCAGCCAGCATTCAGAATAATATTAATCCATGGTCAAACTCATTTCGTCATTACAAACTTGGCTTTGTAAAAAGCGCAATAAATTCCGCTTGGTGTTCAAGGCCAAATTCTCCATCCCCTTCACCTCAGTCTTCACCACGGCTTCCTTCACCTCCGCCCTCTGAAGCTCGGCCTCCTTCACCTGAAACTTCTTCACTTCCGTCCTTTTTACCCCAAGCTTCATCTCGGCCTTCTTCACCTCCGCCCTCTGAAGCTCGGCCTCCTTCACCTCCGCCCTTTGCATATCGGTCTTCTCCACCTCGGCCCCCTGCATATCGGCCTCCTTCACCTGTATCACCTGCTCCAGTCCGCGCTTCATCAGAATCAAGTGGCCAACGACTAACAGAAGAGGAAAAGACGATTTATCTTCCTCTGAAAAAATATACTTATACAGATTCTGCTAACAAAATATTCACGTTTTTTAAACGTACTGATAGCAATGGGCGTGATATGGAAATGGTAGATATAGCCTATTTAACTAATCCCTTTCTTTTATCAGTAACTTATCCAATATTTTTGAAGGGCCCCCAAAATGCGTTTCCGTTTTTTCAATGGGGAGCGCGATGCCTATATTTTGAGCCAGGAAGCACCATATTAAGAGATTCACCTCCTTATGCTCAACAACCTCAGCCTTCTTCTTCCACTCAGGAAATAAAGACAGCTTTCAATACCTTAGGAATTTCAATAGGTCCTTCAATGAAGGATTTTAAAGTAAAGGATATCTATGTTGCCTTTAGAAAACTAGCTCTCAAGGCACACAAAAGAGAAGATAGCCAGTTTCAGATACAAATCTTAAGTAATGCTAAGGATATTGCGCTTGCTCATGCAGAAAAATTAGGGAAACAATATGATGAAATTTAAGATAACTTCATATTTAAAATAGCAACCAATTCGTTATTAAAATATAACAAGGGTATTCTATAATCATTTTAATATAACCTTGGAATCTCTCAGTCCAATCTATTAATTGTTAATAACATATGATAAAAAATTTATTATAAATTGCTTTGTGTGTCCTGCAGGATAGTTAATGATAAATCCACCTCCTTTTCCTGAAAGTGGATCTACGAGGGCTTTTATATAATTTTCATTCGTTTCGGATCGAGAGCCGTTCTGAGTAACTACCGTAAGTGGCTGCCCGGCCCTCTGACATGCTTTGGCAAATAGAAGCAAATCACTCGTTATGAAATCTATAAATTGATATTTCTTAGCTTGGCCTTCTATACCTATAATGGCGATAATCGCATATTTTTCACCAAGTTTAATTCTGGGTTTGCCTAAAAGAAATATCTTTTTCTTTTGTACATAACTACTTAAAAGCGCAAAAGCTTCTCTGTAATAATCTGGTGAAATACTTCTATGAAACTTAGCGAAAGTTATTATTGTTGTTATCTTTGCCCTTGGAGGCTCACCTGTGCTTATACTATTCACAAAAGCTATATATCCATTTAGTAACCCATAAGAATAATATTGATTCGCTGCATTTTCTGCTTGAGGACCTTCATCCCCATGAGAATATATCTCATAGTTAAAATCTATAATTTTAACTCTATTAAGCCATGGTTTAAGCACTATAATATCTTCATTTAATTTGCTTATGCCTCTAAAGTCAAATCCATCACCCTGCATAATTTCTTCTGTTGTAATAATAGAGGCTGTCCCTGCATCAAAAAATATTCTGAGTAATTTAGGATAAGTTGCTAGAAGAAAAGAATTTTCAGAATAAGGAATTAATTTACCCCTTATATTATTCGTTTTAAGCACATGGGTTAAATTTAAATATCGGCAAATACTTAATTTTAAATTAATATAGAGAACAAGTGGTTTAAAGGGATGTTTTAAAAGTATTATGTCATCGGTTAATTTAACTATACTATCCGCATCTGGCTGAACAGACTCGCCTAAATTAATAAAAAATTTTTTCTCTATTTGGGTTTTTGTACAAACTAAAATGATTGGCTTGTCAAAATTTGTACGCCGCACTAAACCGATAAATCGAGTTTCAGTTAAGGTTAATAAATAAATATGCGAAATATTACTAAATGGTATAACAATTGTGTGGCGGGTTTCATTATTTATAGTTATTAAATTAATAATCCATTTTCCTTCAAGTTGCTCTGTAACAATTAAATATTCTCCAAGTACTGCTATATCGCACACCTTCCTAATTAAACAAGTAGGCTCTTGAGGATATTGCAAATTAATTCTATAAATTTCATCTTTATTTTTCTTTAAACAAAATAACCAATCATTTCCCATAACGCAAGACTTAACTATTTCATCATCGAATGATGTTAATACTTGATATAAAGGTGGGCGCGTGTAATCTAATTCAGAAGCTTTTATCATATCATCCACAAGCCCAGGCCACTCACGAGAAACAGCTCGCATCCTGTTTTTATCTTGCTCCGTAAAATAAAACAAGAGCCTTTTTTTCACGTTTGGTGGAAGTTCTGTTAAATTGAAATTTTTAGGCATATATTTTCCTAATAAGCAAAACGGCTACCAAACTGTTTTCATCATATAACAACGGTGTTCTATCCCGCAACCAAGTTGGAATTTGCCACTCTTGAAATAATTTTTTTAAGCTTTGCGAATGGGTGCGATCGGCGGGGTGAAATTGTTCGCCGCCTTGACGAAAACGAATGGTATAAATTTTGCCAGGTTGTAAGGTGAAATTTTTAGTTATTTTAGCTTGTTCTAAACCAGCAGGTGTTAAAGTGCCAATCGATAAAACCAAATCACTTTTTAAATCCCATTGATACGTTTTAGTGGTATCAAAACTTGGTAAAGATTTACAAAGATATAATTCGTGATTAAAACGCCTTAATTCAATATCACTCCAACTAACAACAGGATTCGCATCATCAGCGCTTAATAGCATATCTTGAATAATATGTTGCAATTTTATTTCACTGGGCATGAGGATGTCAAAATCATGTAGCCATGTTCTTAAAGCATTTTTTAATCTGGTATTAGACAAACTTACTAAGGGTTTAATAGCGAGACGTGTAATAATATCCTGCGTTAAAAACTCAGATAAATTTAATTTATTAATTTTTGTTGCTGGTTGATAATCTTGTCGCCCTAACTGCATTAACAAATCATCCGCTTCGGCGCAATGCTCTGCTGATCTTGTCATATTATTCACAGCTTGGGGCCAACGATTAGTTAATTTTGGCAAAATTTCCTGACGTAAAAAATTGCGATCAAAGCGAGTGTTGTCATTGCTATCGTCGTGGATCCATTGTAAATTATGTTGTTTAGCATAGGCTAAAATGTCGTTGCGGGAGGTGTGGAGAAGTGGGCGGACTATCACGTCATTCTCGCGCAGGCGGGAATCTAGCCCCATCGCTGCCAATCCCTTCACCCCTGCCCCACGCATTAATTGCAATAATAAAGTTTCGGCTTGATCGTCTTGATGATGTCCGGTTAACAATATATCACCTGGCTGCATAAACTCTGCCAATGCTTGATAGCGTGCTTCGCGAGCAGCGGCTTCCAAGCTTGCACCATTTTCAGTGTTAACTTTTATTTTAATAATATGACAAGGCAGTTGCAGTTCAGCACACACTTTTTTACAATGCGCTGCCCACTCATCTGCTTTAGGATTTAACCCATGGTGAATATGTACAGCGATTATTTTTTTATGATATTCTTTTGCAGATTCATTGGCTAAGTTTAATAATACTTGCGAATCAACCCCGCCACTAAAACCAATTACCCAGCGAGAGGCTTGATTTAATAGAGGTGAATCCTCACATTTCACTATTAATTCCATAAGCCATCAACTTTTTATAACGTTGCTCTAAAACTTTTTCAACCGACAATTTTTGTAAACTTAATAATTCTTTATTAATAGCCGTTTTTACGGTATCCATAATCGCATTAACATCACGATGAGCACCACCCATAGGTTCAGGAATCACCGCATCAATTAATTTATTCGCCAACGAATCTTGGGCCGTAAGTTTCATGGCTTCCGCCGCTTCGGGCGCTTTATCCGCTGAACGCCATAAAATCGACGCGCAACCTTCCGGTGAAATCACTGAATAAATACTATATTGCAACATTAAAATGCGATCGCCAACGCCAATCGCTAACGCCCCACCCGAGCCGCCTTCACCAATCACAGTACAAATAATCGGGGTTTTTAAACGTGCCATCACCAATAAATTTTTCGCAATGGCTTCACTTTGATTCCGCTCTTCGGCATCAATCCCAGGGTATGCACCTGGTGTGTCAATGAAAGTAATGATCGGCAGAGAAAATTTTTCAGCCATTTCCATTAATCTTAAAGCTTTACGATAACCTTCAGGCCGTGGCATGGCAAAATTACGCTCAATTTTTTCTTTGGTATTGCGACCCTTTTCTTCGCCAATCACCACCACAGGTTGACCATTAAACCGGGCGGTGCCGCCTATGATAGCGGCATCATCAGCAAAATGTCGATCGCCATGCAATTCATCAAATTCGGTAAATAAGCTATTAATATAATCAATGGCGTGCGGGCGTTTTGGGTGCCGCGCTAACTGCACGACTTGCGCACGGCTTAAATTTTTGAAAATAGACTCTAACAGCTTTTCTCGCTGCGCTTCCAAGCCTTTAATTTCTTTGACAATATCTAAATTGGGGTCATTACCCAAATGCCGCAACTCTTCAATTTTGTCATCTAATTCCGCAATCGGTTTTTCAAGTTCTAAAGTTTCTAAGTCCATAATTTCTCCTAATAGCTAATTTTAGCACGATTTTCACCAAGTAGGCTTTCGACCTTATCTAATAGCTCATCACTCGGCCTCACCCGCCATTCTTTACCTAATTGCACGTGGGCGCGGTAATCATCACGTACATAATCGATTAACAATTGACATGAGCCATTTTTATAAACTTGTAATTCTTTTTGCAGGAGCTCAACCATACCTTGTTCAGCTTGCCTATGATCAATTTCGACTAATATAGATTTGGCTAAACGCCCTCGCCATTGTTCAATGCTACTTAACTGTTTCGCACGTAATTTAAAACCGCCGCTGTATTCATCCACACTCACTTCACCTTCGACAATTAAGATTGCCTCATTGGTTAAAATCTCGCGACTTTCAGCATATAAATCGGCAAACACGGCTAACTCCATGCGACCGGTGCCATCATCTAAGGTCACAAATGCCATGCGATCGCCCCGCTTCGTTTGCATGGTGCGAATGTTTGCCACCATGCCCGCTAACATAATATGTTGGGCATGAGTAATACGAATATCAGCAATTTTAGTTTTAATAAAATGACTAAATTCTGGTTCATAACGCGTCAAAGGATGGCCAGTTAAAAACAACCCTAAGGTAGCTTTTTCATGCGTTAAGCGCTCTTGACTAGACCAAGGTTTAACCTGCACATATTCTATAGTTGCCATATCCGTGGCATGACCAAATAAATCATTTTGCCCAAAGGCATCTGCGTGCGCGGTTTGCTCAGCCTGTTGCAAGGCTTTTTCTAAAGAGGCAAATAAGATAGAACGTTCGATGCCAAATTCATCCATCGCGCCGGATTTTATTAATGCTTCTAACACTCGACGATTAACCTTTTTTAAATCAATGCGCTGACAAAAACTAAATAAATCAGTAAAGCGGCCATTATTATTTCGTTCTGCAATAATAGCTTCAATTGCCGCTTCACCAGCACCTTTAATCGCGCCTAAACCATAAACAATTTCACCTTGATGATTCACGGTAAATTTATATAAGCCAGTATTAATATTGGGTGGTAATATTTTCACACCCATTTGCTTGCAATCATCATACATAATCACAACTTTATCAGTATTATCTAAATCTGATGACATGACAGCTGCCATAAACTCAGCCGGATAAAGGGCTTTTAACCACGCGGTTTGATACGATAATAAGGCATAAGCTGCTGAGTGAGATTTATTAAAACCATAACCGGCAAATTTTTCCATTAAATCAAAAATATGCGTGGCAACACCATTATCAATGCCATTCGCCACAGCTCCATTGACAAAGGTTAAACGTTGCTTAGCCATTTCTTCGGGTTTTTTCTTACCCATCGCACGACGCAATAAATCTGCCCCGCCTAAAGTATAACCAGCTAATACTTGTGCAATTTGCATCACTTGCTCTTGATACAAAATAACCCCATAGGTTGATTTTAAAATCGGCTCAAGTTGTGGCACATCATAAATAATTGGTGCACGACCATGCTTACGATTAATAAAATCATCCACCATGCCAGATTGCAAGGGACCTGGTCGAAATAAAGCCACGAGCGCAGTAATTTCATCAAAGCGATCGGGTTGCAGACGTTTAATTAAATCTTTCATTCCACGTGATTCAAGTTGGAATACAGCTGTGGTATTACAAGCTTTTAATAACTCAAAAGCCGCTGACTCAGCCATAGGAATGGTAGTAATATCAATTAAAGGTTTAGTTTCGCGTGCTAAGCGCGTATTAATATTTTTAACGGCCCAATCGATAATGGTTAAGGTACGTAAACCTAAAAAGTCAAACTTCACTAAACCCACAGCTTCAACATCATCTTTATCAAATTGACTGACTAAACTTTGCGAGCCCGGTTCACAATAAATGGGCACAAAATCGGTTAGTTTGGAAGGCGCTATAACCACTCCACCGGCATGGGTTCCCACATTCCGAACGACTCCTTCTAATTTTTTCGCTAAATTTAATAAGCCCGCCACTTCTTCTTCATTTTCATAACGCTCACGTAAGACAGCTTCTTGCGCTAAGGCTTTATCAAGTGTTATGCCAATTTCAAAGGGAATTAATTTTGCCAGTTTATCAACAAAGCCATAAGGATGGCCTTGCACGCGCCCGACATCACGAATCACGGCTTTTGCGGCCATGGTGCCATAAGTAATAATTTGTGATACCGCATCACGACCATATTTATCCGCTACATAATCAATGACGCGATCACGGCCTTCCATACAAAAGTCAATATCAAAATCGGGCATCGATATACGTTCTGGATTTAAAAAACGTTCAAATAGTAAATCATGTTCAATAGGATCTAAATCGGTAATTTTTAAAGCATAAGCTACTAATGATCCAGCGCCGGATCCTCGACCTGGACCTACGGGAATACCATTATCTTTTGCCCATTGAATAAAATCGGCAACAATTAAAAAGTAACCGGAGAAGCCCATTTTAATAATGACATCAAGTTCAATTTGCAGACGCTCGTGGTATTGCGTAAAAGAAATTTTGGCCCCCTCTCCCGCTTGCGGGAGAGGGTTGGGGTGAGGGTTTCCCATCTTCAATAATCTCTCTTCCAAACCTTTTTGTGTCACCTGGGTTAAATATTCTCCAATCGTTAAACCCGCAGGGACAGGAAAATCCGGTAAAAAAACTTGTCCTAATTTTAATTCTAGATTACAGCGTTTAGCAATTTCCACTGTATTTTGTAAACTGGAAGGAATATCCGCAAACAAAGTTTGCATTTCTTTTGCAGAGCGCAAATATTGTTGGCGAGTATAATGTTGCGGCCGCTTGGGATCTAATAAAGTATAACCTTCACGAATTGCCACACGAGCTTCATGCGCTAAAAAATCATCGGCTTGCAAAAAACGTACAGCATTGGTGGCTACCACAGGCAATTGATATTTTGTAGCTAAAGGTAATATAGCTTGAATATAGGTTTCTTCATGTGGGTTACCGATTCTTTGTAACTCAAGATAAAAACGCTGTGGGAACATAGCTTGCCAGGCTTGAATATATTCTTCAGCTTGCGCGACATGGCCCGCTATTAAAGCATGACCAATATCACCGGTTTGAGCCCCCGATAACATGATTAAACCTTCCGCGCTATTAGCAATCCATTCACGCTGTAAAATAGCTTTACCATGCAATTGACCATGAGTATATCCAAGGGAAATTAATTCTGATAAGTGGTGATAGCCCAAAGCATTTTGGCATAATAAAATTGCAGAAAATGGCGCTGCAGGTTCCAATGAGTTGGCAATATAAATACTGGCGCCGACAATTGGTTTAACACCAGTTTGCAAACATTCGCGATAAAATTTGACTAAACCGAATAAATTCATTTGGTCGGTCAGCGCAATGGCTGGCATGTGTTGATGCGTACAAGTTTGCACTAATTGCGCAACATTGGCCAAGCCATCAATCAGAGAGTACTCAGTATGTGTATTCAGATGAACAAAAGCGGGATCCATTTTCATCCTTTAATTTTTTCAAACTTTTATGCAAGCAACTTGATGTGCAGCTCCAACATTAGTATTTTCTAATGCGGGAATAATCTCAGCACACTCTGCACTTGCGATCGGACAACGGGTACGAAATACGCAGCCCGTTGGCGGATTGATAGGAGACGGCAAGTCTCCTTCTAATAATACGGCTTTTTTACTTTTTTCTACTACGGGATCAGGTTCAGGAATAGAAGCCAATAAAGCTTGGGTATAAGGATGCTGGGGCATATGATATAAACTATATTTATCAGCATATTCCATTATTTTACCTAAATACATAACCATCACATGATTACTGATATGTTTTACCACACTTAAATTATGTGCGATAAAAATAATGGTTAAGCCAAATTCTTTTTGTAAATCTTGCAATAAATTAATCACTTGTGCTTGAATCGAAACATCTAAGGCAGAAACTGGTTCATCACAAATTAATAATTTAGGACGCAAAATTAACGCGCGCGCAATCCCAATACGCTGCGCTTGCCCACCAGAGAATTCATGCGGATAGCGATTAATCATTTTTTCGGTTAACCCTACTTTCTGCATGATAGTTAACACTTGTTCACGATAATAGGCTTGCGATTTACCCGGTTCATGCACCGTCAAAGGTTCAGCAATAATTTCACCCACGGTATAACGTGGATCTAAAGACGCAAAAGGATCTTGAAACACATATTGAATTTCAGAGCGTAAGAGAAACCATTCTTTGCTGGAAAATTTGGCAATATTTTTGCCTTTCCAGATTACTTCCCCGCTGCTAATAGGGTTTAATCCAATTAAAGAACGCGCTAATGAAGTTTTACCACAACCGGATTCTCCCACTACGCCTAAGGTTTCACCTTCATAAATACTAAAACTAACATCATCAACTGCCTTGAGCTTTTTTTTAGCTTGCCAAGGTAAACGATTTTTAGTTTTTACTTTAAAATAAACTTTTAAGTTTTTAACTTCTAATAATACTTTTTTTTCAGGAGTCATGCTACTTCTCCAGAATGATACAACCAACATTTAACCGATCTATCAGGACCTTCACTCGTGCTACCAGGCATTTGCGTACGACAAATATCCATTACTTTAGAGCAACGGTCAGCGAATGGACAACCAGCATGCGGATGCAAGGCATTAGGTAATTCACCAGGAATAGTAATCAATTTTTCTAAATTGTCATTTAATTTAGGAATGGCGCCTAATAAACCCTGAGTATAGGGATGCTTAGGCGTTGCAAATAAAGCTTCTACTGGGGCATTTTCCACTAATTTACCCGCATACATCACTTCTACATAATCACAAGAACCTGCGACAACACCCATATCATGAGTAATTAAAATCATCGCCATATGAAATTCTTGCTTAATTTCGGCGAGTAAATTTAAAATTTGCGCTTGTACGGTGACATCTAAAGCCGTGGTGGGTTCATCAGCAATTAATAATTTGGGGCGGCATAATAATGCCATAGCGATCATCACGCGTTGACGCATACCGCCTGAAAATTCATGCGGGTAATAATTAATCCGTTGCTTGGCTTCGGGAATTTTAACCGCATCCAGCATTTTGATTGATTCGATTTTGGCATCTTTACGGCTCATACCTTTGTGTAAACATAAGACTTCGGTCATTTGCCGTTCAATGGTTAAATAAGGATTCAAAGAAGACATGGGATCTTGAAAAATCATACAGATCCGGTCGCCACGAATTTTATTCATAGCTTTGGCATCTAAGCCAAGTAATTCTTGACCTTGAAATTTAACTGAACCTGAAACCGTGGCATTGTTCGGTAATAAGCCCATGATAGCCCCTACCGTTTGGCTTTTGCCTGAACCTGATTCACCTACAATTCCTAAAGTTTGCCCTTCTTGTAAAATAAAGCTGGCCGAATCCACCGCATGAATGGTGCCATTACGGGTAGTAAAGTCAATCGTTAAATTATTTACCTCTAATAAAGTTGCCATTACCTATGTTCCCTCGGATCTAAAGCATCGCGTAAACCATTACCTACAAAATTAAAGCATAACAAAGTCAATACTAAAAATAGCCCTGGGAATAATACCAACCACCAACTCGTTAAATTTGCCGCACCATCACTGATTAATAATCCCCACGACGTCATTGGCTCTTGCACTCCTAAACCCAAGAAACTTAAAAACGCCGAAATTACAATCACAGTTGGCACAGTTAAAGTCGTATAAACCGCGACAATACCAATTAAATTAGGAATAATATGTTTAGCAATTATCTTAATTTGGCTCAAGCCAGAAATTTGCGCAGCTTCAATAAAAATTTTATGTTTCAAACTCATTGTTTGTCCACGCACTACCCGTGACATATCTAACCAAGATACCGCGCCAATTGCCACAAAAATTAAAATAAAATTGCGCCCGAAAAAAGTCACTAATAAAATCGCAAAAAATAAAAATGGTAAACTATATAAAATGTCTACGATACGCATCATCAAACTATCAAGCCAGCCACCCACATACCCGGCAATGGAACCATAAATAGTACCTAAAAATACGCTGACCAAGGTCGCAATAAAGGCAATTAAAAAAGTCGTGCGTCCACCTACCATGGTACGGGTAAATAAATCCCGGCCTAAACTATCGGTGCCAAACCAATTGTGCAAATTGGGCGCCACTTGTGATAAGCCAAAATTAGTTTCATCATAACGATAAGGTGAAAACCAAGGTGCCATAACTACTAATAATACTAATAAAGCTAAAATAAATAGGCAAACTAATGCCACTTTATTTTTGACAAAGCGCGAATACACTTGTAAATAAAGGCTCTCGGAGTTTGCTTGTTGGTTAAATTTGAACATAATAATTTAATCTTAATATTTAATTTTAGGATCTAAAAATGCATAGATAATATCGACTAGTAAATTAAACGCAATCAATAAAGCACTGTAAAGTACTGTCAATCCTAGCATTAAACTATAATCACGGTTAATGGCTGCTTGCACCGTTAATACACCTAAACCTGGCAAAGTAAACACGGTTTCAATGATCACAGTTCCAGTTAATGCCGCCGCCGCCGCTGGCCCCAAATAAGACACTACGGGAATAATCGCAGGCTTTAAGGCATGGCGCAAAATAATCGTGCGGATAGGCAAGCCTTTCGCTTTAGCGGTTTTAATAAAGGGACTATTCATTACTTCAATTAAACTGCTACGCATGATTTGAGCAATAATAGCCGCAATACCTAGCGACAAACTTACCACTGGCAATAATAAATGCTCGATATCACCGGTGCCCCAACCACCCGCAGGCAACCAACCTAATAATACTGCAAAGACTAATACTAATAAAGGCGCTAATACTACTGTCGGTACCGAAATGCTGGCCATTGAAAAAGCCGTGACTATTCTATCTATCACACTATTCCGTTTTAATGCCGCTATAATTCCAAAGCTGATGCCTAACACCACACTCAGTAATAATACCCAGCCACCTAAGACCAGCGATAACCAAAAACCACCTTGGCCATTGCTAGGAAAAATTAAGCCATTAACAGATTGCCCTAAATATTTATAAGATTGTCCTAAATCACCGTGTAATAAATTTAGAATATAGTGACCTAATTGCCAAGGCAAAGGCTTATCGAGATGATATTCGTGGTTCAATACCGCCAATACCTCTGGTGGCAACACTCGTTCACTATTAAATGGGCTACCGGGCGCAAAATGCATTAATAAAAAAGTTAAGACAATCACCACTAATAAAGTGGGAATGGTCATTAAAATACGCTTTAAAATATAGAGAAACATAGTAATCCGCTTACAATTATTAAAAGATGTTTAATTTTTTATACTAACATCGAATTATTAAGATAACATTAAAATGCCCCATTAAAACCACATGGGGCGAATTTAGCTAAAATTTTCAATGATGATCCCCTCTCCCGCTTGCGGGAGAGGGTTAGGGTGAGGGTCTTCGAGCAAATACCCCTCACCCCAACCCTCTCCCCACTTCGTGGGGAGAGGGAGTATTTACTCAATAAAGCCCCTATTTACCATAATCAAAATAAAACCACTTCGAATGCACATGATCTAAATGGTTATTAGTGGGATCATAACCTTTTATATAAGGCTTCACTAAGCGAAAGTAAGTATATTGAACCAATGGTATCGTTGGATAATCATTTAGCATTAAAGCTTGAGATTGTTCCAGCAATTTAACCCTTGCAGCCGGATGCGTTGAAGCTTCAGCTTGATTAATTAATTCATCATATTTGTGGTTACAATAATGTGAACTATTTTGTGGGTTACCACACATCAATAACTCCGTGAAATTATCAGCCGTATCAAAGTCAGCAACCCAGCCATCACGGGCAACTTGGAATTGAGCGGTATTACGTGCTTGAATAAATACGCTCCATTCTTGGTTATTTAACTTCACTTCAATGGCTTTACCAAACGCTTGTTGCCACATACTAGCAATCGCTAAAGCGACTTTTTTATGTAAATCATTGGTATTGTAAGCAATCGTTATTTCCAATGGGTGCGCATCAGAATAACCTGCTGCGGTAAATAATTTCTGTGCTTCAGTTACACGATCTTTATACGCTTGTTTTTGCCAACTATAAGGCACAAAGGCATCCAAGGCGCCTTGCTCAATACCTTTTGGTACAAAAGTATAAAGTGGGGTTTGTTGTTGGCCTAATATTTGTGTTGCTAATACATCGCGATCCACTGTCATCGATAAAGCTTGACGCAATTTTGGATTATTTTTAAATGGCGCTGCCGTCACATTAAAATCATAATAATAGGTCGCTGTCCATGCCACCGTGTGCAATTGCGTTGGATACTGGGTTAATAAGGTCTTATATTGATCCACGGGGGTGGTATAAGTCATATCAATCGAACCCGCTTTATATTGCGCTAATTCAGAATTGGTATCCACTATCGGTAAAAATTTTACCGTGCTGATTTTGACATTCGCAGCATCATAGTAATAAGGATTTTTAACCAGGGTAATATAACCATTAGGTACCCATTCTTTTAACATGTAAGCGCCATCAGAGACTAAATTGCCGGGCTGGGTGAAGGCCTTACCATATTTCTGAATGCTAGGAGCATACACGGCATAAGTTGAAGGATGCGTTAATACTTGTAAAAAGTAAGAGACAGGTCGCACTAACGTCACTTGTAAAGTATGCGGATCTAACACTTTCACACCCAAACTACTAACTGGCATTTTGCCAGCATTGATGGCTTTAGCATTCACCACTGAAAATAAAGTGAAAGCATATGGCGATGCGGTTTTAGGATCTAAAGTACGTTGCCAGCCATAGACAAAATCTGCCGCCGTAACGGGCGCGCCATTCGACCATTTGGCATCAGGGCGAATATGAAAGGTGTAGACTTTGCCATCTTTGCTGATGGTCCAGCTGGAAGCTAAGCCAGGGATAGGTCGGTCACTTTGATCAAAATCGGTTAAACCTTCATAGAGATCATAAATCACCGCCGCGCTATTGACATCTTGCATAATAGCCGTGTCGAGAGTTGGCGGTTCAGCGCCATTGCCACGAATTAAAATGTCTTTACCAGCGGGGGCATATTGGTCATGTTTATGGTTATCGTTGCAGGCTGATAATAGACTGCCCATTGCTACTGCTAAACTAATAATAGCGATTGATAAAATGTGTTTTTTATACATATTAAATATTCCTCTTTTCGTTTGATCTCCCCCTTTGGAAAAGGGGGATTAAGGGGGATTTTTTCCGTTAAGGCACGTGCCTTCAAATAAGAGCACCTGTGCATACACCCGGTAAATCCCCCCTGCCCCCCTTTTTCAAAGGGGGGATTCCTTCGTTAAATATTCCTCTAATTCCCATAATCAAAATACATCCATTTCGATTCTACATGATCTAAATGGTTATTGGTTGGATCATAGCCTTTCACATACGGCTTCATTAAACGTGAATAGGCATCTTGAAACAAAGGCACTACTGGATAATCATTCAACAATAAAGTTTGCGATTGTTTAATTAACTCAATACGTTTCGCCGGATCCAAAGTATGCTCCGCTTCATTAACCAATTGATCATATTTTGGATTACAGTAGTGCGAATCATTTTGCGGGTTTTTACACATAGGCAGATCCGTGTAATCCTCTAAAGTATCCACATCAGCTAACCACGCATCACGCGCTACTTGATAAGTGCCATCAATCCGTGATTGCATAAACACACCCCACTCTTGATTATTTAATTTAACTTGAATGGCATTTTCACCAAAGGCTTGCTGCCACATACTGGCAAGCGCTAAGGCGACTTTTTTATTTAAATCATTGGTATTGTAACTCACCGTTAACACTAAAGGATGCTGCGTCGAGTAACCCGCTGCATTGAATAGTTTTTTCGCTTCCATCGCTTGTTGTGCATACGGTTCAGTTTGCCAACTATAAGGTTGAAAGGATGCTAGCACACCACCCTCCATGGTAGGTGGAATAAAAGTATACATAGCATTACGTCCACCACCGACAATCGTGTTAGCTAAAGTAGTTCTATCGATTGCCATTGATAAAGCTTGACGCAATTTCGGATTTTTGGCAAACGCGGGATCTTTCATATTTAAGTCATAATAATAATTAGCCGCCCATAATACCGTGTGTAATTGATCGGCATATTGCGCTTTTATATCGTTATATTGATCCACTGGCACAGTGTAAGTAATATCAATTCCACCAGATTTATATTGGGCTAATTCGGAGTTGGTGTCGAAAATCGGTAAAAATTTTACATTATCGATTTTGACATCTTTAGCATCATAATAATAAGGATTTTTCTTTTCCGCTAAATAACCATTTTTAACCCATTCAGATAAATAATAAGCGCCATTGGACACTAAATGCCCTGGTTGCGTGAAACTATCGCCATATTGCTTAATAGACGGGGCATATAAAGGATCCATCACTGGCATAGTTAAAGATTGTAAAAAATAAGATACGGGGCGCACTAAGGTCACCTGTAGTGTATGAGCATCTAAGGCTTTGGCCCCTAAACTGCTTGCCGGTAATTTGCCAGCGGTAATGGCATCGGCATTGACAATAGGCGATAAAATATAAGCATAAGGCGAAGCGGTAGCTTTAGCCACAGCACGTTGCCAAGCGTAAATAAAATCTTGCGCAGTGACAGGCTGGCCATTTGACCATTTGGCATTATCGCGAATATGAAAAGTATAGACTTTGCCTCCATGGCTGATTTCCCAACTACTCGCTATACCGGGTATAATTTGGTCGTTTTGATCCACATTGGTTAAGCCTTCAAATAAATCATAGAGGATATTAATATCATATTGATCTTGCGCTTCTGCAGGATCTAAAGTCGGGGGTTCGGCGCTATTACCGCGAATAAGGGTATCTTTATCTTTGGGCGCAAATTGATCATTTTTAGCCTTATCACTGCAGCCATTCACCAGACTAATGGTCGCTAAACTTAAAGCGACGGTTACTATTAAAAAAAGTTTATTGTATTTCACACCTTTACCCTCAATTTATTTGCTAAGCAAGTAAAATTACACTAAAGCTGAGCAAGGTTCAATAGAAATTTAAGCAAAAATTGAATTTTCTTTTAAACTACTAGTTGACCCAGGGGCGAGTCTCGATTATCATTTGCACCCATTCCCCGATAGCTCAGTCGGTAGAGCAATTGACTGTTAATCAATTGGTCAGAGGTTCGAGTCCTCTTCGGGGAGCCATCTTATTGATATTACATGTCAAATCAGCCGGTTCAATACATTAAACCCTTTCTTAAATGGCCAGGCGGTAAATTTCGCGTCTTACCCCACATCCATGCCGTTTTGCCTATGGGACAGCGCTTACTTGAACCTTTTGTCGGTTCCGGCGCAGTATTTCTAAATAGCCAATATCCACGTTATATACTTAATGATATCAATCCTGACTTAATCAATTTATATAATATTGTTAAAACTGAGCCGCAACAATTTATTAGACGCGCTAAATATTATTTTACCCCGCGCTATAACACGGCTGAGCAATATTATCGTCTACGGACTAAATTTAATGCCAGTCGGGATCCATTTATTCGTAGTCTGTTATTTTTATATTTGAATCGACATGGTTTTAATGGCTTGTGTCGTTACAATAGCCGCAGCCACTTCAACGTTCCTTT
>Ga0207024_10112_pt1 | contig 24540 bp, 13 predicted proteins | sample Alteio_BWMinCont_44_FD_153470 | JGI IMG/M metagenome (GOLD analysis project Ga0207024, IMG submission 153470) | Enriched cells from forest soil in Barre Woods Harvard Forest LTER site, Petersham, Massachusetts, United States -... | ecosystem: Environmental > Terrestrial > Soil > Temperate forest >...
ATTCAAGTACAGCCCGGACGGTGAACTCCTGATGACGCTGGGCAAGAAAGGCGTCGCCGGCGACAACGATTCCACGGACGCATTGAATGGTCCCAGTGATGTGGTCATCGGGAAGAATGGGGACATTTTCGTTTCCGATGGCGAAAGCACCAATACACGAGTCGTGAAATTTTCCAAGGACGGCAAATTTATTAAGTTCTGGGGCACGAAGGGTGCGGGCCCGGGCGAGATGAATCTTCCCCACAACATCGCGATGGATTCGGAAGGTCGCTTGTACGTGGCCGACCGCACGAACAAACGCATCCAAGTTTTCGATCAGGACGGTAAATACCTGGATCAAATGACGCAATTCGGTGCGCCGGCCGCTATTTTCATTACCAAGGAAGATATGCTGTATGTCGTCGCCGGTGCGCCTGAAAACCATTTAACAATAGGCACGAAGGACGGCAAGGTGTTGGATCGAGTGGAAGGTCTCAACGCTCCGCATTGGGTGGCTGTTGATTCCAGTGGCGCCGTTTATGTCGCCGAAGTCGCGGGCCAGTCCTTGTTGAAATTCGTCAAAAAGTAGTTTGCGATGGGGTCGGAACCGTGGTCGAGGCAACCGGTGGTCGGTTAGCTGTAATATCCGGGCAAATTTCTGAGGACCTGGGGCGAACACTAGCCTTCGTGAGCGCACGTTTTGCGCGTGACGGTTTCATCTGGATCACCGACTGGACCTGAGATCAAGTATTCAGATTCAGCACAGACGGAGAACTTCGGATGACGCTGGGCGAGAATGGTGTTGACGCCGACAACCTAGGGCAATAGCCGTCTCCCAATTGGTTGCAACTTTGGACCGCCTCCATAATGGGCACAGCAAGCATGGCAACCAGTTTATGAGGATGTTGTTGGTGGAAGCGGCGCAGGTCGCGGTGCGCTGCGATCCGGAGTTGAGGCGGGAATATTTGCAACCTTGACATCACGACAAGCCGAAAGGCGTGGCGAAGGTGGCAGCGGCACGAAAGTTGGCTGTACGACTCTACTGGATGCTGCGCACGCAAAAGCCGTATCCGGAAATTGTTCATGTCGAGAGCAGCTTGCGGGTGCCTATCGTCGGCTAGCGCCACACCAAAGAATTGATTGAGCGCTCTCTTCCCGATACAGTTCGAGATTCGGATAGAAGAATCCTGGCCGATGTTTAGGTCGTATCGATGGTTGGTGGAACGATTCGCCGAAAAATGATTCACCGTGAGACTTCCAGTGCTTTGCTCCTCCACCTTCTCTGGTAACCGCGCGGTGCGAAAATCACTGGTAGGGAAAATTGTGCCTTGACAACGTCTTCAGTCCTATCGAGAGCCACCCGCCCACATTTGACCCTTCTAGTTGGTCCGCTGACCTGCTCTTAGACATTTCCCTCATCCGTCCAGACGGCAAATAAATTCAGATTCCCGGAAATAGTAACGCTCTGGAACACTTATCCATGTGGATAACTGTAGACCTTCCGACCACGTGCTATGGTCGCTTCATGGCCACACAAACTATTGATGCACCTCTTGACGCACTCATTGAAAAGGGCAAAGCAAGCCCAGATCAGGGCAGCAACACTAGCGCAGGGGCGCCACCGCTTCTTCGCTCATTCCGTTTTCTTCTTACGTTGGCGTTTCTGGGGAGCCTAATTCTGCCGGGCCTTACATACAAATCGAGTCCAGCCGAAATGGAGATCATTCCTTCCGTAGGCGAGCAGATCTTCAGAATTGGCGGTTACTGCATTTTCGTGTTGCTGGCCGTGGCTGGCTTCTACGCATTACTGAAAAGACTAGAGCCTCGCCTTCAGGAGGAAGCTCTATCCCAAACTGCGTTTCTCGAAGCAGTTTCCGGGGAATTGCTTTTGGTGGCGATCGCTGCATCCGCCGGGCTGAGTCTGTTCCTGGAGCTGGCGGTAATCCGCTGGCAAGGGACCATCTTTGAGTTTTTTGCGTTTTACAAAAACTACGGACTTCTGGCATGTTTCGCGGGGCTGGGCCTGGGATACGCGCTGTCACGAAGCAAAGACGGAATTCCTCTGGGGCTAACTCTTCCACTGCTTTGCTGGCAATTTATTCTCTTGATTGCGCTGCGTTATGGGATGCCAAACCGGCCTATTGGGCTGGAGACGACCCCATTTAGTGAACAACTCAACATGGGGTTCCAGAGAACTCAGACGGACCAGATTGGGGCGGTTTATTTGCTGCTCACAGTAGTTTTTCTATTGACTGCGTTGACGTTTCTGCCCGTGGGGCAACTCTGCGGGAAACTGATGGAGCGCAAGAGTCAACTTCCAGCATACGGGTTAAACCTGATCGGCAGTGCATTCGGCGTGTTGCTGATGTTTCTCATTACTTCGTTGTGGACACCACCTATCGTGTGGTTCGGAGTTTGTTTTGTAACGCTATTGTTTTTCCTGGAGAGAAAACCAAAAACGCTGCTTGTAGGGATGGGCTGCGCCATCATGGCGTTGATGACGCTTGCGTGGCCAGCGAACCGTTTATGGAACAAAGTTTATTCCCCTTATCAAATGCTGGAAATGGGATACGGTCAGACGGGACTAATGGTCATTCGCGCGGCAGGTCATTACTACCAGCGCGTGCATAACCTCTCGGATTCAGTCGTGGCGACTTCGACCGACCCGGAGTTGCACCGTGTTCGCGATCACTACGACATGCCTTTCCGAATCCACCCGGGACCGAACGATGTCGCTATTGTTGGCGCCGGCAGCGGCAATGATGTCGCGGCAGCGCTTCGTTCCGGCGCGCGGCACGTGGACGCAATTGAAATTGACCCGGCGATTCAACTCGCGGGCAAGACCAACCATCCCGAACAGCCGTATGATGATCGCCGCGTTGATGCCATTGTAAATGACGCCCGCACATTTTTCCGTAATGCCACGGGTCACTACGACACCATCGTTTATGGATTGCTGGACTCGCACACTCTGCTCAGCCAGGCATCGAGCGTCCGGCTGGATTCCTTTGTCTATACCGTGGAAGGGTTGCGCGAAGCCAGAGCGCGACTCAAAGAGAATGGGGTGCTCTCGCTCTCCTTCAGCGTCCTCAACGATGCGATGGGAACCAAAATCTTTCAGATGATGCGGGAGGCCTTCGACGGGAAGGAGCCTCTGGTAGTGTTTGACGCGTATGAAGGCTCCGTGATTTTCGTGCAGTCCAAGGACGGAGATTTGACCATTCCGCCGATGGTACTTTCCGCTGCGCATCTTGATGAACGATCCTCGTATTATCGCAATTCTGGAATCGCCGTTGATTTGTCTACGGACGACTGGCCGTTTTTGTACATGTCCCGCCGAGTGTATCCGGTTTCGTACCTGGTTGTGCTCGGGCTGATTCTGCTGCTGTCGTTCGTGTTGTATGCGAGCTTCTTTCGCGAAGCGCCGGAAGCATCGAACCTGCCCTTCTTCTTTCTGGGTGCCGGATTCATGCTCGTGGAGACCAAGGCCATCACTGAAATGGGCCTAACCTTCGGGAACACATGGCAAGTGATTGGCGTCGCAATCCTAAGCATTTTGCTCATGGCTTTTCTGGGAAATGGGATTGTTGAGCGGTTGCGCATTAGCACCCCCTATTTCGCCTACCTGCTGCTATTTGCGTGTCTCGCGGGCGGTTGGTGGATTTCAAAGATGGGAGGGTTGCCATCCACAATGTGGGGGAAAATCGGAACGGCGGTCGTTCTGACCTGTCCCTTATTTTTCTCCGGTATCGTATGTTCTACTTTGCTCTCCGCGCAGACGAAGATCGCCAGCGCAATATCCATGAACTTGATTGGAGCGATGTGCGGAGGAATTCTGGAATACAACTCGATGTATTTCGGCTTCCGTTTTCTGTATCTGCTCGCGGGCGTCTTGTATGCTGCAGCTCTCGTCTCTGGTTTTGCGTTGCGCGGTAAGAGTGCCCTATCGGCTAGCGCGCAGTAGCTGATCTGGGTGTCGTAGCCGAATATGTGCTGGGTCGGGCGCTACATGGAGCGCGCCAGAATGATGTGCGCTCTTTTAGGATCAATAAAAGACAGAAAGAAGAAAACCCGCACCCTTCACAAGGAGCGTGATGAGTGCGACACCCGCCGTCACTATGAGGTGGCCCGGTGCGATATCTTCGCATTCGGCCAAGATGGGTTTCGCCCGACGACGAAACGCATCTGTTCTGGGGGAATCGCAGCTCCAATCTCAGGATGGCGAATCTTCCCTCCCAAATTGGCCGTCCAGATCATTAATCCGAAAGTTGTCACGGCGAGTGCCAACAGGGCGGCCGAGGCTCGTGGGGGAACGGCTGCCGAACTGCGGAACTTATACAGGGTGAAAAGTGAAAACACACCAAGCGCCTCCATCGTCCAGAAGGCAAAATCAGACGCGTTGGAATGCCGATGGATGACCTCTTGCGAAATCCCGGGCATCTCACGCATATGATGAGACGCCGGGCTTCCGGTGAGGTAAACCGGAATAGTTAGCAGCGCGAATACAACGAACATCTGGAGGCTGAGCCACTCCAACTTGCGGTCTTTCAGCACCCAGGCGGTTAGGAGCAGGACAATCGGCACCGCGAACCCGATTACCGGGATATGATTTAACACCAAGTGAACGTGGGTCCAATTCATCATCCGTGCCAATCCATCAGGCCCTGCAATACAGCCGTCGCCATAAAAGTTTTGCCCAAGAAACCTCCAAAATAAGTTCGGCCTCAACCGAGAGAAAGCACCAGAAGAAACTGGTCTCGCGGACTCTTATGATGAGATCAAAATTGCGTCCGAATATCGTCCACTCGTCACATTTTTGAGGTTAAGAGTCGTCCAAAAGTCACGAGAAGGATTTCCATTTTGCCATCCAGATCGCAGGCAACATTATCCCGGCGGCCCCGAAACGCAAGTCCCTGCGGACTCTTCAACACTCCATGGCGCTAACCGCAATCCACACGAACTCGGGGAGGTGGTTCGGCAAATCAATTCATGTCAGGAGGCTCGCATTGCCTTGCCCCGACCCCATACTTATGATCGTGGCGTTCAGAACTAGTCCGATCCATGTGCAGTGGGGCTACTCCAAAACTAACGAATTAAATTGCCCCGTTAAGGCTGCCGCGCGAACGCGATTAGGGATTGCAGAAGTCCAGTTCTCACGCTGGACTTCTGCAACTTCCCCCTAAGCTGCCCGTTGCATTAAACAGATCCTGAAAGACAAGCAGGTTCGGCTCAAAAACAACGAGGTTTTCCAGTCGTCCTTTCGGCCTACTAGGTTAGCGTCCGTATACCAGCACTCGGAAGTTTCCCGGCTTTGCTCGTGGAAGCGGATGGGGCTGTTTTTCAGTGGGAGCCGCGGGCGCATCAAAATCCGATGTGCTCAGGAAAAGATTATGAGTCTTAGGATCGATTTGCATCGTCTTCGCCCCATACTCGGTTGTGACAGTCTCCACCTCACTGAGTTTGTCCGGTGAGTCTTCATGGTAAATGTGGATTTTGCCTTCGCGCGTCGAGACAAACAGCATGTCCGTCGCAGGCTCAAACACATTCGCGTCCACGCCGGCGGAGATGGGGAACGACTGGATGACTTTTCCATTGTCGGCATCCATCATCACCAGGAATTGGGGATTACGGCCGGAGGAGAATATCCGCCGGTGCTTGGCGTCGACCGCCAGCGCAACGGCCTGTCCTTCCGGGGCAACCGGCCACCGCGCTTTGATCTCCAGGGTGTGGGAGTCGATTGCCACTACGTCATTTTTATCTTCATTGTTGTCGTAGACCATCCCTTTTCCATCGACTGCCGGGAACTCGACAGCGCCGACCAAGTCGATGTTCTTCACAACAGCTTCCTTCACCGGATCGATGACCGTTGAATTGTGGCTGCTGCCGTTAAAGGTAAAGATATATTTCGACGCCGGATCGTAGATCAACGAGTCGGTGTCGGGCTGGTTCGTTTTGACCTCGCCGGTGACCTTCAAGGTCTTGAGATCAAAAATGACTACCTTCTGAAGTTCCCCATCCGTGATGTATCCCTTGCCAAGCTCCTTGACGACTACGACTCCATGGCAGCGTTGCAAGCCGCCAATCGTGCCCACCTCGGTGAAATCATCTGCGTTGAGCACGACGACTTCGGTGCCGTGCGAGACGTAAACGCGGCGCGCGGCGGAATCCACGGTGATGTAGTCGAAATACTCGCCGCCGCCGGGGGCTGCGGCCAACGGAACTTTCTTGAGCAGGTGGTAACTGGCAGCCGGTGGGCCCGCCAGCGCGTTAGTGCCGACCAGCAAAAATGACACAGCGATTGCAAGACCTGCAAGCCTGGAAAACTTCATGAACTTTCCTCCTTTAGTGTATGCACTCCATCCTAATTGGACTGCGAAAACCACAACTCCGGCTGGATCATTCTCAGGGCGTGGCGCGGCGACATAATAGCGTTTGAATGGTTGACAATTCAAGCCAGAAACATCCGGCTTGCCGCAAGATCCACCGCAGATTGGCTGAAATCGCCACGGTTGAGATCCGGCAGCGCGATCGTTGCCGGGAGTTTTATCGGAAATTTCGGTTAAGGAACCACATCAAACACCATGATTTCCGCATCTTTCGGGGCCTTCGTCGTCGCAGCACTGACATAGTACTTATTGAGTTCGGGAACGAGACGGGCATTCCTGGCGCCAGGTACGGTAGGAATATTCGCAATCACCTCGTAATGGTCCGCGTCCTTCTGCTGGACCACCGTAATCGCACCGACTGCTCCACCCAAGTTTCCTCCCGGGGCGTACAGTCGGTGAAGTACGGGATCGTAAGCCAGATCGTCAACGGAATCGGCTGTCGGAAGGCTGGTGACTTCCTTGCCCGTGTCCGTATTCACGACCACCAACCTGGAAGGCTTCCGCGTAACAACAAATAAACGATGCGTGGATTCGTCATACTGCATCGGCACATTTTCCAGGCCCGCGGTGATGGGCCACGTCGTAATCAAGGCGCGTTTCTGGCGATCCACCACTCCAATTACATTGGCAGTGCTCATGTTGACGAAAAGACGTTGGCTCGACTTTTCAAGCGCCATGGACTCGAGCCGGTTGGTATCCAGCTTGATATCTTCTAGCTTCTTACCACTCACCGCATCCACGACACTGATGAGGCAGTACGGGGTTTTGGCTTCGCGCCCGCCGTTTACAATGTAGAAATACTTCGTGGCTGGATCGTATACGATGGGGTCTGCATCGATGCTCAACGGGGTTTGGCCCATCAATTCGAGCGTTTTGTAATTGTAGATCTTCAGCTCCGAGGCTTCTCCATCCGTAACAAAGATTTTATTCATCTCCGGGAAAGGCAGGACGTTGTGCGGTCCCTTCAGGCCGGTGATGGTCTGGATTTTCTTGTTTGTGCGCAAGTCAAGAACTTCGATGACCCCCTCTTCATCCCCAGTAACAAAGAGCCGGTTGCTTTTCAAATCCGCACCCATGTGGTCCCAATGACGCGCGACGCCTGCAAATGAAACAGTTTGGACAAGCTTGAGTGGCGCCTTCTCCTGAGCTGGAGACTTCGCTACCCAGGCCAGCACCAGGACGAGAACAACTAGAGGTTTTTTCATTTTTTCACCTTTGTGTACAACAGGTTTCCGTCGGGTGGATCAAACCACAAAATCCGCCGGGTCTCGATTAATCTTCGCACCGATTCCAGTCTGAGAGTACCAACGTCATGGCGGGACGCATCGCGCGACTGGAGGCCGTACCGCCAGGTTTCATAAATCCGAATCCTCAACTTGGGTTCCCCAAATCACCAAGTAAACTTGAGCGCGAACTGAATTTGCCTCGAATCGGTTGTCGTCGCGGTCAGCAATCCCGCAGTCCCCGTGGGGCTGCCAGTTGGATCGAAAACGTCCAACTTTGACACCGTCGGCGGGGCAAAGTTGGCATGATTCAAGATGTTGAAAACTTCCACCCGGAACTGTGCGTTGAAGGTCTCCGAGATCCTCTTGATCGAGTTGTTCTTGAACAACGAAAAATCGAGGTTCGTGAGGCCCGGCCCATACACAACGTTGCGGCCGGAGTTTCCAGCGAGGTTGAAGCACCACAGATAATTCGGTTTCGTGGGATCCGAGCTTTGGCCGAAAGCCGGATCGCAGCCAGAAGGTGGCGCCGCATTAAAGAAGGCCACGCTCGGTGCCGTCGGGACTGCAAAGCACTGAGTCTTGAGATAGTTTTGTGTATTCCTTGGGTTGATGAGCGAAGCACAGTCCGGAGTCCTCAAACGATCTGGAAAGGCCCATGGGTCGGTGCTATTCAGGCCCAAGGGATCGCCGCTGCTTCCGAAAGTCGGGCTGAAGGGGTAGCCGTCGTTGACTTTGAAGATTGCCCCCAGCTCCCAGCCTTTTGCTAGGAACGCCACGGCTCTAGAGGCAGATTTACTCGTCGGAACCTGCCAGTTGGCGTTTATCACCAGGACTCGTGGGATATTGTAGTCGGACACTGCGCGGCTGGTTCTCAAATCATCCCAATGAATGCTCGAAAATGCATTCGAAAACGTATCGCCGTTCGTTGCTCCGGAGTTGTTGTCAATGCTCTTGCCCCAAGTAAACGATCCCTGGACCTGCAAGCCATGGCTCATTTTTTTCACGACTCCAACTTCGAGAGCGCTATAGAAGGAGTCTCCAGCCCAAAACAAGGATCGGATGGCTCCCGAGTTAAACGTATTGATTTGCGCGCCGCTGCCAACCGGATTGGGCCACAGATAACCCGCCGAGGTCAGCGCCACAGGGAAAACTATATTGGCGTCGTCAACGCGAAGCGCCTGATGCACACCATGCGAACCCGCAAAGCCAACTACCATGCTCAAATTCGGGGCAAGCTCGCGCTGGAGGTTGAGATTCCACTGCATCACGTAATTACGAGGAGGCTTCTGTTCGACGTGCTCGTATTCCAAGGATTTGGGGCCGAGACCTAGAGGGTCCACTCCGCTAGGAAATTTGCCGCTCAAAAAGGACGCATCTTTCGTTGCGCCGATTTCGGCGAACGGGGCTCCCCGGCCGACCATCGTTATGGTCGTATAAAGCATGGGGAGCACGTCAAACATCCCGAACCCGCCGCGCAATGCAGTCTTCCCGTTTTTGAAGGGGTCCCAGGAGAAACCTACCCGCGGTTCGAAGTTTCGCAGTGTCGGGTTCGAAAAGTAAGGACCCGTCGCGCCGCAAGAAATCCCGGTCGGGCTCGTGAACAGTTTTGCGCAGGTGGGTTGTGCATCGGTGATGTTATAGAGGTTCGTGAGGTTTCCGTGAGCCTCTGTCGGCACGGTCGCCATCTCATAGCGAACACCCAGATTCAGCGTAAGGTTTGACCGCACGCGCCAATCATCCTGCACGTAGGCGCCGATGATGGATTGACGCATACCGCGCTGACCGGGCAATCCGGGAAAACCTCCTGAAAAACGAGAAGGCTGGTTCGTAAGAAACGTTGGAAGCGATCCAAAAGTAAAAATACCGTGGTAGTCGGCGGTGATGTCGAGTTCATTGAGCTGGTCCCGTTCAAAGCCGAAGCCGAATTTCAAAGTATGGAGCCCCCTGGTCAGAAAAGCGTCGTCATAGGCCTGATACGAGTTCCAATTACGGTAGCTCGTAGGACTCACGCCGTTTCCGATTTGCGTGAGCGTTCCAGCAAACACTTGGGGGGCAGTCCGCCCTGCTACCCACCCCAGAGACGTGTCCGCTGTCAGAGGATTGATGGCTGTGGTCGGCACGCCGCCCACACGAGCCCGGTTGAAGCCAACCCGGGCCGTGTTGACCAAACCAGGGCCAAAAATATGGCTCTCTTCCAGCGCAATAAATTGCCGTTTCGCTATGTTGTGGTTCTCAACCTCCCCCAGCAGATCGGGAGTGCTCTCAAGAGATTTGTCAAAGTTATACGTTCCGAAGAGGTTGTCCTTCTCCGAAATCTTCTGGTCCACGCGAACGGTGAAATAATTTTCACCGACAACATCCTGCCCAGCAAACGGGGCGAGCGCCACATTCCCATCGCTAAAGGGGGCTTCTGTTGGGACAGGTTCGATACCAAGATATTTTGCTACGCTATTATCGACGCAAAGCGACGACCGTCCCATTGACAGATTTGTTGCATTGGGATTAATCGTCATAGTGCCTGGTATCACGCAAGGGCCCGTCCAAATGGGATTTGGAACGTAGGCTCCGCCAGAGGTCGTCTTGCAGTTTTGAAAGTCAGTTGGGTTTGCGTATGCCGTTCCTGGCGCGTTGGCGCACATGTCATTCACAATTCCCAGCCGTGCGTTCGAGGAGAGCACCAGAGGACTCACGGTAGTTCCTAAGGACTGCCGGATGCCCTCATAGTCCCCGAAGACGAAGGTGCGATCCTTGCGGATGGGACCGCCCGCCGCAACACCGAATTGATTGCGCCTGAAAGGTGGTTTTGGAGTACCACTGGCATTATCAAAGAAATTGTCGGCGTCCAAAGCGCTGTTGCGCAGAAACTCATACGCGGAGCCGTGGAACTGGTTCGTCCCCGACTTCGTAATGGCGTTCACCACGCCCCCGGAGGTCTTGCCGTACTCGGCGGAATAGTTGCTGGTCAGGACGCTAAACTCCTGGATGGCATCCACTCCCAGGTTTCCGCCCAGTAAACTCCCCGGCCCGCCATTCGCGTAGTCGTTGATACTGATGCCGTCCAAGCGGTAGTTATTCTGCTGAGGGCGCGCGCCGGAGATGACCGACTGGTCTCCAATGCCACGGTTATCATCGGCGTTGCGAAGGTGAGCCTCTGCCTTATAGACTCCAGGCTGGAGATTGGCAAGCTCGGTCCAGGAGCGGCCATTGAGAGGCAGCTCGCGCACCGTCGTGGCGTTCACCGTGGCGCTCAACTCGGACGAGGTTAGCTCGACTGTGGGCGCTTCAGTGGTGATCTCCACCGTTTGAGTCATTTGCCCAATCTGCATTGTGAAATCAAGAACCTGTTGAGCTCCCACCGTTAGCGTGACGCCCTTCTGCACAGCCGTGCTAAAACCCATCGCCGTAACACGAACCTCGTAAATCCCGGGCAACAGGTTGGGGGCTGTGTAAAGTCCCGCGCCACCAGACGAAACGGTACGCGTAACGGCGGTGGCCACGTCGGTGATGGCGACTTGGGCGCCGGGAATGCTCCCGCCGGAAGAATCCTTCACTGTGCCGGTAAGCGTTGCCCCTGCAACCTGCGCATAGGCTTGACCGGTCCCTAAAAGACTGATGACCACGATCACGAATACCCAGACAACAGCATCAAACTTTCCCGCATAAGGTTTAAGTCGCATCGGAATCCCTCCTCATTCACTGGGCCTGTATAACGCAGGATTTCACCCAAGCTACTGAAAGGGCCTGAATTCGAGTTAGGAACCTAGTTGGAAAACTGTCGCCTATATATTCGTAGCGCCCGACCTGAAAAAAAGTCTTTCACCGCACAGATTCAGAGAGAAAAGTATGATTTCCTTCACGCAGATTCCAAAGTTTCAAACTCGGGCGTCCCATTACTTCAAATCATTGCGATAGACCTTTCCCCCCTTCATCACAAATTTCATTCGCTCTGTCTCCGTGATGTCTTTGAGCGGATCGCCGGAGACCGCAACCAAATCGGCGAACTTGCCCTTCTCGATCGAGCCAATGCGGTCATCCCATCCCAACATTTGCGCATCCGTCATAGTTGCGGCTTGCAGAGCCGCAGCCGGAGTCATGCCGTGATTGACCAGCCAGGCAAATTCGACGGCCTGCGTTCCATGGTTTAACGGCCCGCTGGACCGCGGATCGTTGGCGGTTCCGTCCACACCACTTCCCCACGCGATTTTTACGCCCTTGGCGAGAGCATTCTTAAAATTTTTTTCAAAAATAGGAATGATGCTGTACTTGCCGCCGGTGTTCTTCCGATCATTCTCCACAATCTCGGGCATCGTGTAGCGGTAACCAGTGACGTCAAAATAGATCCCTTTTTGAACCATCATGGCGGCTTCGGCATCGTCCATGCCTTGTCCGTGCTCGACGCAGTCCACGCCGGCAAGGATGGAATCCTTCAGCCCTTCCCCGCCGTAGGCATGGGACGCGACTTTACGATGGTGGCGATGCGCTTCGTCCACGATGGCTTGCAATTCGGCGAGCGTGAAGGTTGGATCAACGAACAGCTCGCCATCGAAGCCAAACGAGTACGCGCCCGTCGGAAACACCTTGATCCAATCGGCTCCGTAATGAATCTGTTCGCGAACTACTGCGCGGGCGTCGTCGGGCCCGTGTATGGTTTGATTGCCTCCTGTGATGGTCGTCTCGGGGCTGCCGATATAGTCGGAACCCGATGCACCGATCCCCCGGGTTGAAACTTGCATTCTGGGACCGTCGATGGTGCCTCGATTGATTGCATTGCGTACGTCAACGTCTCCGTATCCTTCGCCGTGGGTTCCTACATCGCGGACCGTTGTAAAACCCGCCCGCAAGGTGGTCATGGCGTTCCCTTCGGCCATCAGCGTCCAGGCTTCCTTGGTGGTATTTACGCGGGCGCCGTTGCTTAGGCTGCTGTAAACATGCGTGTGGGCGTCCACAAAACCGGGCATGACCGTGGCTTGACTGAGGTCAATGACCTGGGCGCCCGATGGAATCTGAACGCGGTCCGCGGGTCCAACTTCAGTAATTTTTTCGCCGCTCACGAGCACTACTTGATTGGCAAGCATTTGACCGGACTTGCTGTCAAATAAATGGCCGGCACGAACTGCGATCACTTGGGGGGTTTGCGTCCAGCCTGGGGTCGCGATAGAGAACAGGGCGGTTAGTAAGGCTAAGAAAATCTTGCGGTCCATGAATTTCCTCCAACTAGGATTGAAATGCCTTTACAGATATGCCGTTTGCCGACAATTTCTACTAATCCAAAGCGAAACGCGCACCGATGGTGACGCGCTTTGCCGAATTGTGCACGGTCACTTTATTACCAGATCACCTTGAGCGCAAATTGGACTTCCCTGGGATCAGTTGTTAGATTTTTCAACAACCCCGCGGTGCCTCCGGTGAGCGGGCTCAAGGATGCGCCGCTGCTATCGAAAATATCGGTATTGTCAGGCGATACGGGAAGGGCGAAGTTGGCACGATTCAGAATATTGAAAAGTTCGGCCCGGAATTGCACGTTGAAGGATTCCGAAATCCTCCGGATGTAATTGTTCTTGAAAACCGAGAAATCAAGGTTCATCAGGCCCGGCCCTGGGATAGCATTGCGACCAACCGTTCCTCGAAGGTTGAAACACTGCAGGTAATTAGAGTCACCCGGAGTTGGGCTGCCGAATAACGGGTCGCAGCCTAGCGGCGCGGGGGCATTAAAGAACGCCAGATTCGGAGCTGTAGGGACTGCAAAGCACTCCGTCTTAATGTAGTTGTTAGGGTTTCTAGAATTGATAAGCGAGGAGCAACCCGGAGCGTGACTGTAACTGGGGAAGGCCCAAGGGTCCGTGCTGCCGATACCCAAGGGATCGCCATCTGTCCCAAACGTGGCACTAAATGGCGGGCCGTCATTGGCCTTGAAGATGGCGCCGACTTCCCAACCGTTGGACGCCCAATTCAGTGCCGAAGACCCGGATTTGGTTCCGGGGATCTGCCAGCTCGTATTAATCACCAGAGTCCGGGCGACATTGTAATCGGATAAAGCATGGGTCAACTTCAAATCGAACCACGGAAGGCTTCCGATGCCGTTTCCGAAGGTATCGCCGGCAACCACTCCCGAGTTGTTGTCCAGGCTCTTTCCCCAAGTGTAGGAACCTTGCACCTGTAGCCCATGGTTCATCCTTTTTAGAACGCCGATTTGCAGAGCGTCGTAAGAAGAGCTGCCCGCCCAATCGAGGAATCGGATACCTCCTATCTGTGAATTTGGATTAATGAATGCTCCGCTGCCGATCGGATTTGGGTACAGATAGCCAGCAGAGGTGAGTGTCGGGACGACACCGTTCGCGTCATCGGCGCGGAACGCCTGATGCACGCCGTGCGAACCGACATAGCCAACCGTCGCGGTGAGCCCTGCAAATTCGCGCTGCACGTTGAGATTCCACTGCATCACGTAATTGCGTTTGGGTTTGTGTTCCACGTAGCCGTATTCGTAAGCCGGATTGGCCTCCCCCTGAATTACCGAAAGCGCACCGCCTGGAAAAGTTCCCTTCAACTTCGCTGGGTCTGAAGAACTCCCAAGTTCGTAGAACGGGAACCCCCGGCCGTTCATGGTCACTGTGGTGTAGAGCATGGGCAAAACGTCAAACATTCCGAAGCCGCCACGCACAGCGGTTTTGCCGTTTCCAAAGGGGTCCCAGGAAAATCCGACGCGCGGCTCAAAGTTGCGCAGGGTGGGATTTGAGAAGTACGGATCACCCAAATGAGCGGTCCCCGATTGCATCGTCGGAAGATTGGTCAGCTTCCCCTTGGCCTCGGTCAGAACTGTAGACATCTCGTACCGTAAGCCGAGGTTCAGCGTCAGCCGTGGTCGGATGCGCCAGTCGTCCTGAATATAAGCGCCAAATATGGCAACTCGCATATAGCGCGGGGAGACAAAACCCGGAACAGAACCCACCACACTCTTAGGTTGGTTGGTCAAGAACTTGGACATCGTCCCGAACTTAAAAGTTGCCAGATAATCGGCCGTGGCTGTGACTTCATTGAGTTGATCCTTTTCAATGCCCGCACCGAATTTGATGGTGTGGAGACCTTTGGTCACAAAAGCGTCGTCATACAGCTGATAGGCGTTCCAGGCGTAAGTAAATGTAGGAGGAGCAAAACCCGGAATCGTGTTCAGGCCGCAGCAAGTGATTCGGGGCGGCGCGAATCCGGGGGCCCAACCCTGGGTAGTATCATTCGCCACTGGATTGATGGCTTTGAGGGCCTGCAGCGCGTTGGCATGATCCCGGTTATATCCCAGCCGGAAACTGTTGCCCGTGGTCGCACTGAAAATGTGGTTTTCTTCGATGGCGGCAATTTGGCGCTTGGCGATGGACTGCTGCAGAACGTTGTTAAGTATGTCCGGCTCAGTCAAAGGGGAGTAGTCGTAGACGTAGGTGCCAAACAGGCTGTCCTTCTCGGAAATCTTCTCGTCCACGCGAATTGTGAAATAATTTTCGTTGACAACTTGTTGCCTCACAAAAACATACTGCCCCACATCCCCGCTGGCGTTTACGGTTGGTAGATTGAAAAAGGGGAGATACTTAGCCACGTTGCTGTCAACGCAGACGTTTGCGTTGGGAGCAAGCAGACTCGAGTTGGCCGGACAAGGACTGGAAGGGGTGCAGCCGGTACTCGTATTGTTCGTGCAGGCGGCGAGAATTCCCAGCCGCGCGTTCGCCGAGGGCACGCCTGACGACGTCGTCGTTCCCAAGGACCGACGAACTCCTTCATAATCTCCGAAGACAAAGGTATGGTCCTTTCGGATCGGGCCTCCGGCCGCAGCTCCAAATTGGTTGAGCCGGAAAGGCGGCACGACACCTCCATCGAAATAGCCAGGAGCATCGAGCGCGCTATTGCGCAGGAATTCATATGCGGCGCCGTGGAACTGATTCGTTCCCGAACGCGAAATGGCGTTCACGACTCCGCCAGAAGTTTTCCCATACTCCGCAGAATAATTGCCCGTCAGAACGCTGAACTCCTGGATGGCTTCGACTCCTAGGTTCTGACCGAGCACACTTCCCGGCCCCCCGTTCGAATAATCGTTGATGCTGATTCCGTCGAGGCGGTAATTATTCTGCTGCGGACGAGCGCCTGAGATGCTTAATTGCGCGCCGTAGCCCCGGTTCACGTCCACCTTGGTATGGCTGGTGGCCACCACGACTCCGGGCTGGAGGTTGGCGAGGTCGGTCCAGGAGCGGCCATTGAGAGGCAACTCGCGCACAGTAGTCGAATTCACCGTGGCACCGAGCTCCGAGGAAGTCAGTTCGACCGTCGGGGCTTCCGTGGTGACTTCAACGGTTTGAGTCATCTGCCCGACTTCCAAATGAATATCCAATTGCTGCTCGGCTCCCACAGTTAGAGTGACACCTCTATCCAACTGAGCCTTGAATCCTTGCGCGGAGGCTCGAACCTCATACGTCCCTGGCAAAAGATTCGAGGCAATATACTGGCCTGCCGCGTTGGAGGCCACGGTATGGATTACGCCGGTGGCCACATCCTTGATCGAGACTTGAGCGCCTGGAATTACCGCGCCGGAGGAATCCTTCACCGCGCCGGTGAGCGTTGCACCTGCAACCTGCGCGGAAGCATGGCTGGGCGACAAAAGACTGACGACGGCCAGCACAAATATTGAGGCACCCAAAACACACTTCTTCCCAAGCAGCCGAATGGGCATGCAGATCCTCCAGTTGTGCAGACAGACCCATACATCTGACAACGTTATCGACAAACGAATAAGGCCCAACGACCAATTTAGGGATTAATGTAAGACTCACCCAGAAAGTTATGATCGCGGATATAACACTAGGAGCAGCAATCGTGTCAAGAGAAATCGTCACACGCCGGCGGACATTTTCATTCAGGCAACATTCAGGTAAACCATGATAGACAAAGGCCACGCATAGCACCTGCCAACGATTAATCTTGGGTAAAACGATTCGGAGGGCGAATGAAACATCTTCGAGCAGCCGCGCGTGTCACGGTATGTGTCTGTTTGCTTCTGACCTTGAACGGAAAGGCGCAAAGCACCGCGCCGCTAAAATTGGTCCAGACGATCCCCATGCCCGGCGTGCAAGGGCGGATGGATCACATGACCGTGGACATCGAGGGCAAACGATTGTTTGTTCCCGCCAATGGGGAAAACCAAAACTCGGTTGAGGTGATCGACCTCAAGGCCGGCAAATGGATTTCCAGCATCCCGGGGCAGAGCAAACCCCAGGGAACATTTTATTCCGCTGACTTCCACACACTTTTTGTGACCAATGGGACCGATGGCACTTGCAAGATTTTTCGCGGGGACAATTTCAAACTTATTGACAGCTTGGCGCTGGGCGCGGACGCAAACCAGGTGGGCTACGATCCGGATACAAAATACCTGTACGCCGGGCTCGGCGATCGAAATTCCGGCGCGCTGGCGATTATTGATACGTTGACAAATAAACAGATCGGAGAGATTAAGACCGACGCTCGCCCCGGCGGAGTTACCTTCGAGAAACCAGGACCGCGAATCTTCGTAAATCTGAACGGAGCCACCAAGCTTGGGGTGCTGGACAGCAAGAAGCGCGAACAGATTGGGACCTGGCCAGTTGCCGGTGCCGAAAATTATGGGCCCCTGGCTCTCGATGAAAGCCATCATCGCCTTTTTCTCGGATCGCGCAAACCGCCGCTGCTGATTGTGTTCGATACCGAGTCCGGGAAGCAAATCACGCAGCTCGAAAGCGTCCCGAGCATTGACGGTGTTTGGTATGACGCCACTCGCAAGCGGGTTTATGTTACGGGCAACGGTTTCATCGCGGTGTATGACCAGAAGGGCGCCGACGATTACACGCCCATGGTGAAGATTGCCAGCGAAACGGACACGCAACCGTCGCTCTGGGTGCCGCAATTTGACCGGTTGTACATTTCCGTAACGCAGGCAGGAAGCCGTGCGGCCGAAATACTGGTTTACGAGCCTTAGACTGGAGAATCATACTTACTTTTGTGCGGTCTTTGGGGAGCGGGTCAATCCTTCCCCTATTTTTCAGGTCTTTAACAGTACAGAGTTACCAAAGAGGAGGAGTAGATTTTAGATTGACGGAGCAGACCCTCCAGGGGCATGACTGTAGGTTTCGGGCGGGCCGTTGCATCCGCCGTTCTGCTATTTAATTAGCTGGCGCAAAGGGTCTTGCGAAGTATTTGGCGCTGCGCGCCTGACACAATTGCGGCCGTCCGCTTTTGCGCGATAGAGCGCCGAATCCACCTTGGCCAGAGTCTCTTCGACTTGGTCCAGATTCCAATCTTTACTTGCGAAAACCCCCAAGCTCATCGTGATGGGGAGTGGTCCGCGCGAGGTCTGCACAGGGTGCTTCGCGATACCATTCCGGACTTCTTCGGCACGCACATCTGCTTGGGCGGAGCTACAGTTGTTGAGAACAATGAGAAACTCTTCTCCGCCATAACGACCCACAAAATCATACGACCGCACCGAAGACAAGAGGCGCCGCGCGACTTCCCGTAACACTTCATCACCCACAACGTGCCCATACCCATCATTCACACTCTTGAAGTGGTCAATGTCGCCCAGCATCGTGACAGTACAACCATCCTCGCGGCGCGTGCGCGTTAACTCACGGGCCAATAAATCTACGATGACGCCACGATTTAAAAGTGAAGTTAGAGGATCATGCGTGGCTTTGAAGCGCATGGTTTCTCGCGCCTCGACGAGTCGATCTTCCAACTGCAGGATCCGCTGCCCCACTCGCAACCTCGCTGTCAACTCCGCGGGATCCCACGGCTTGGTCAGATAATCATCGGCACCTGCCTCGAGCCCCGCTACGATGTCTTGTTTCTCCCTTTTTGAGGTCACAAGCACGATATGAATGTAAGGCCTATCATGCTGCTTGCGTACCTCCGAGCAAACTCCTGCTCCGTCTAGCCCCGGCATCATCCAGTCGAGCAGTGCCAGACGCGGTCCATCCGGCAAAGATAATTGCTGCAATGCCAGCAGACCATTGTCAACAGCGATGACCTCATATCCCTCGCGCTCGAGCGTTTTCATGAGCAATTGACGGGACATCCTGTCATCGTCCGCGATGAGAATTTTCATGGTTTTTTCTCTGCAGTGTAAGTATCTAACTCCGGCAACAAGTCATTCACTTCGCGTTCGAGGAGAGCCAGGACTTCGGTCAGTTCCGATGTTTTCCCATCGCGCGCCAATTGTTCGAGCCGCGAAGCTATCGAAGCGGCTCGCGTCACAGAAAGCCCGGAAAGCATGCCTTTCATCGCGTGGCTCGCGGCCTCCACATCCTTCATATTCCCGCAAGCAATAGATTTTTGCAATGACAGCAAGATGCGTGGGAATTCTTCTTTGAATATTTCGATCAGTTCGTCCAACAATTCATGGTCGTTCTCCACGCGTGTAAGCAGCTCCGTCAGATTCACAGCCCCATGCGAAGATCGATCAACTGGTTGTGTCATAACCGCTCCTTTGCCACTCGTCCCGGTCGCCGCGTCGTGGCGTCTTTGGGACTGGTGCTCGCTGATTGGCGCAATTCTTGTGTTTCAAATGTATTCACAGATTCGGTGCGCAGTGCCTCATGCTCCTCCAAAACATCGTCACGTTCCCGCGGCATCCGCCACATTCTCGTTCAGTTGCTTAGCTCAACAATTTCAGGCGCCCTCGCAGCGGAGGTCCGGCGCGCTGCGTACACCCTTAAGATCGCGTCGAGTTCCTGCGGTCGTATCGGCTTGGTAAGATAGCCGTCCATGCCTGCAGCCAGGCAGAGTTGCTCATCACTTTTCATCGCGTGCGCAGTTAGGGCGATTAGGCGCTGCGCTTTATCAGAAATGAATTCACCAACGTCACCGCATCGAACGATTCGAGATTTAGTACAAGTAATTTATTTTCAAACTGGTGGTTAAAGCCGCGCGCCGAAATACCCCAACTGTTGGCATTAATTTGCGGCACATCCAAACCCGGCACCATGCGCAACAAGTCCGGAACATTGGTCGCCCCGGAGCACCGAATATCGTCCTGGCTGATGACGAAAATGGCCGCTGCAACCTGAGACAGCTTCTGCTCTATCTTGGAAACCGAAGTCACTTGGATATTCATTAAATCCTTAATACTCCGATCGTTAAGATCTGCAGGTTTTTGCTGAGGCCGAGCGGGAATTGTCAAAAAAATCACAAATAGCAGGATTAAATACCAAGGTCTTGGCATCAAGGGGGCATTTCTTTCGGCAGATCCGTGCCAGCCTCGAATAAATCTCCGGCCTGGTTTCCTCATTCCGTTGCTCCACAATTCGAAGCCCCCTGAAGGGTGTTGCATTCGCGAAAGCAAGCGGGGCTGGATCCGCAATAGCGCCTCAGCGTGCGGGCATTATGTTCAGATGGTAGTAATCCGAAGGTCAGGACGAGTAACGCGAAATGCTCTTGCAATCGTTACCCTTCACCATTGCCTTACAGTATTTTATGAGCAGCAGAGGTAGATTACTATTTCTTTATGCTTATGTTCCATCTGAGCAACTCTTCCACGCTTGGAGCGACAACCCACCAATTTTAGAGTGCGGAAAAACACAATTCTCGGGCATTCACAATCTGCCCCACATCATAAATTCCTCGCCGAGTTCCAGCACCCTGTTGCTCCGTTGCCTGGATCCAGCGGTCGGAACAAGACCGGGACTGTCGAAGTGGGTCGGTCATAGATGGATGTGAACAAATTCCGCAGCCTCCCACCCGGCAATTCGCTTGGTCATCGCTCGCACAATCATTTCCTGAATCTTCATCGTCCGCTCGCGGGCAACGCTTCCTCTTGATCACATCAAGCCCACCAACTCAAATAAATACGTGAGTTGGCGCCAAAAAAACGGATTTTTCATGTGCTAATTCAACCGGTCACTTCACGTGATACTGACAGGAATGTCGATTTACCTTGACATCTCAATAGGCATGGAGTATTCACGCAGCACGAGTGCGTCCTTCTTAGTTAAAAGTCTCTGCAATAATTTGGAAAAACGGCCCCCGAAAAGTCCACCAATTGAGATCTGCTGAAGCGTGCTTGCATATCGGCCCGCATTTATTTCCGCCCGTGCGCGGATCGAAATCTAGATGAGAGAGGAGTTTTGAGATGAGGCCTCGATCGGATTTTGAGTCAAAGTCTGTTAGGTTTGCGATCACTTTTGCGGTGCTCCTCAGTTTTGCCTTTCCGGCGCGGGTTTCCGCCCAGATGGTTGGAGCGACGATTTCGGGTACTGTGGTGGATCCCAGCGGCGCTGTGATTGCCGGTGTAAAGATTGTCGTCACCAACGTGTCGCTGGGGAGTGTCGCGAATGCCGCCACGAATTCGGTGGGCGTTTTCGTCGCGCCGAACCTTCCGCCTGGAACCTATGAACTCACCGTCTCTGCGACGGGCTTCTCGACGTTGGTTCGCAACCGCATTACCTTGACTGTGGGGGAGGAGCTCGTTCTGAATTTGACGCTTCAAATTGGAAACGCATCCCAACAAATCGAAGTCAACACGGAGGCTCCGACGGTGGACCTCGCCAATGCAACGATCGGCGGAGTCGTCACGGAAACCAATGTTGAGGCGCTCCCTCTGAATGGCCGCTCCTGGTCCGACTTGGCGATTTTAGCACCGGGAGTGCATACGGTCGGAAACCAGCCCGCCCTCAGCAGCACCGATAGAACGAAGCGCGGCATGGGGCTGGAATTGAGCATTTCTGGCGGCCGCCCCCAGCAGAATAATTACCTACTCGATGGCGTGAATATCAATAACTATACGAATGCAGGTCCGGGGAGTTTGCTCGGTGGGAATTTGGGGACTGACGCGGTTGGGGAGTTTACCGTGCTCACCACCAACTATTCAGCCGAGTACGGACGCACCTCGGGCGGGGTCATCAGCGCGATAACCAAATCAGGTACAAACCAATTCCACGGCAGTGTTTACGAGTTCCTTCGCAACGACTCATTGGATGCCGCAAATTTCATTGATGATATAAGCGGTAACCCGAAGGCGCCCCTTCGCAAGAACCAATTTGGAGGTTCCGCCGGAGGCCCGATTCAAAAAGATAAGACATTCATTTTCGGCGATTACGAAGGCGTCCGGCTGGACCAGGTCTTGACTGGAATTGCTACGGTACCCACTGCTGCCGACATCGCCACCGCAGAGGCAGCGATTGCACCCACCATTGCCGACCCAGCTGCCCTTCTGTACTTGAAGACGTTTTGGCCCGCCAGTTCCACGGGATCCTTCGCGTTTCCGGGGAATACAATTACAAGTGAGAATTTCGTCATCTTCCGCGCGGATCACATCTTCTCGGACAAGGACCGGATCTTCGGTACTTATCTGTTCGACAATTCCCACCAGACCGAGCCGGACGAAATGAATAACAAGCTCATCAGCAACCAGAGTAAGCGCCAGACCATCGCCTTTGAATGGAACCACGTGTTCAGTCCGGCGCTGTTGAATTCTTTCCGCGTGGGGTTCAATCGCGACCATACAGCATCGCCCAACGGAGCGAAGGCGATCAACCCTGCCGCAGCTGATCCTCAATATGGTTTTGATCCCGGATCAAGCGTAGGCGCGATCCAAATAGGCAACGCGTACACGGCTTTTTCGGGAGGGGTCATCGTTTCGACTCCCTTTGAATTCCGTTGGAATTCGTACCAAATCTACGACAACTTCTATTATACAAAAGGAATTCACTCGATGAAGTTCGGCGCGAATGGCGAGCGAATCCAGGACAATTTCCTGGGAGCGGACACCCCTGGCGGCGCCTTCACGTTTAACAATTTGGCGGATTATCTCTCCAATAGCCCCGCTTCCTTTAGTAGCGACGTACTGGGTACCGAGACTCCGCGCTATGTCCGCATGTCCATTGCGGCGGGTTATTTCCAGGATGACATCCACTTCCGCCCAAACCTCACCTTCAATGTCGGCCTGCGTTATGAATTCGCCGAGGTGCCCTACGAAGTGGATGGCAAGTTGGCAAACCTTCGCGCGTTGAGCAGCACTGCGTTCCCCGATCCGCATTACGGATCGCCTTATTTTAGAAATCCCACCAAAAACGATTGGGAGCCCCGGGTAGGTTTCGCGTGGGATCCATTCAAGAACGGTAAGTCCTCTGTCCGCGGCGGGTTCGGAATGTTCGACGTACTCCCGATGCCCGCACAGTTGGGAGGTGGACTTGATTCTTCTTCCCCGTTTGCGGAAAAGCTTAACATTGGCGACCCGACCGTGCTCGTCAATACGTTCCCCAACAAGATTTCTAGCATTCCCCCAGCCAACCTACCGAACACCGCCGCTTATTACATAATGGATTTCAATCCGAAGCGCCCGCTGGTGCTGCAATGGAATCTTAATATCGAACGTCAACTGACACCCAGCACAACGCTGGGGATTGGTTACGTGGGTTCGCGTGGCATCCACTTGTGGATTCAGTCGGACGCTAACGCTGTCCAACCGATGCAAACCGCCGGCGGCAACCTGCAATGGCCATGCCCCAAGCCTCTCGTGCCGCAAACAACTGCTCAAGGTGCCACGATCAATACCTGCCTACCAACGGATCAGCAGGCCCTGACCGATGCTGCCCGTCCCGATCCGAACATTTCCGGAACACTTTCGATTGCGAATTGGTCCGGCTGGTACACGTATCATGCGCTCCAAGTGCAAGTAAAAAAGACGATGAGCCACGGTTTTCAGATCGGAGGTAACTACACCTGGGCCAAGAATATGGACATCGGTTCGGGAGCCGTTGCCGCCGATCAATACACGAATTCAGTGACAGGCCTTCTGTGGTACTGCGAATCCTGCAGGCGGGGCTTGTCCGACACCGACGTGAGAAATAATATTACGGTGGATTACCTCTGGGATATCCCGGTAGCTGCTTCGTTCAACGCGCCGCTGAAAGCGATCCTGGGCAATTGGCAGGCCGGAGGGATCCTAACGATTGAAAATGGCAGGCCATTCAGCGTGCTGATGGATGGTGATCCGTTGGGGGGACTTACCGTTCAACAGCGCCCCGATCGAGTCTACGGCCCGGGCTGCGACACCCGCGTGAACCCCGGAAACGCCCAGAACTACATCAAGCTGGAGTGCTTTACCCCTCCCAACCCGAGCACGCAATACGGCAATGCGGGGCGCAACACGCTCATCGGACCAGGGCTGGTCGCGTTGGACTTTTCCTTATTTAAGACCATTCCCATCAAGAAAATTTCAGAAGCTTCTGACCTGCAATTCCGGATGGAGTGTTTCAATTGCACCAATCGAGTCAACCTTTCACCTCCCGTATTCAACAATGACATTATGGATTATCTTGGGAATCCAATTGCTAACGCCGGTCAGATTACTTCAACAACCACAACTTCCCGGCAGATCCAGTTGGCGCTGAAGTTAACTTGGTGAGATTCTGCTTTCCCTCAGGCTAAGCCGGGGGAGAGTCGCCGGACGATTTGAGATTGAATGAGAAGCACGGAGGATCTTATGAAGCGTAAATCGAGGATGCAGATTCTGGCTGTCACTGCGCTTGTCGCGGCACTTGCGGGCGTGGCCACCATCCACCCCTCGCACGCGCGAGCGGCGGACGGAAATTATCAGCTGGTGGAAAATTGGGCCCAACTTCCACCGGGCATGCAGTGGGGAGTGATGTCCGCCGTGGACATTGATTCCCATGGCACGATTTACGCATTCAAGCGCTCCGAGCCGGGGGAAAAAGCCGGTGAAATGTCTTCCATGGTCATGGTGATTGACCCGCATGGAAAATTTCTGCGCTCCTGGGGCGAACACACATTTTCCTCGGCGCATGGTTTGCGCGTTTTGCGCGACGGTTTCATTTGGATAACCGACAAGACTGGAGATCAAGTATTCAAGTACAGCCCGGACGGAGAGCTTCTGATGACGCTTGGCAAGAAGGGTGTCGCGGGCGACAACGATTCCACGG
>Ga0207024_10113_pt1 | contig 24487 bp, 20 predicted proteins | sample Alteio_BWMinCont_44_FD_153470 | JGI IMG/M metagenome (GOLD analysis project Ga0207024, IMG submission 153470) | Enriched cells from forest soil in Barre Woods Harvard Forest LTER site, Petersham, Massachusetts, United States -... | ecosystem: Environmental > Terrestrial > Soil > Temperate forest >...
GTGTGCCGTCGGTCCGCGTCTTGGCGCGACTCTTCCCGAAGCGCTTTCGGTTGAAGCATTAGTCAGCGAATCGCCCTCACGGTTTGTTGTCTCGATCGATCCGGAACAAAAAAAGAAGTTTGAAACATTTCTAACGGAACAGGAAGTCCCATTTCAATTCCTTGGAACTGTTGGCGGCGAGGAACTGAGTATCGGCGATCAGCTGAAGTTTCCGCTTGCTGATTTAACCAAGATTTACAAAAAAACCCTCCCCAAATTGATGGCGTAAGAGCCGTGGGACACAAAAATTCTATTACCTCTACCTAAAATCGTAGAAAGGGGGCTTTATTTCGCATGACGAAGCCATAGATATGGCTGAACAAGGCACAGTAACGGTAAAACGCGGGTTGGCCCAAATGCTGAAGGGCGGCGTCATTATGGACGTCATCAATCCGGAACAGGCGAAAATCGCAGAAGACGCGGGCGCCGTCGCGGTCATGGCTCTTGAACGCGTTCCGTCTGATATCCGCGCCATGGGCGGAGTTGCCCGCATGGCCGATCCGACTATCGTCCAAAAAATTATGGATGCGGTGACGATTCCGGTGATGGCAAAGTGTCGCATCGGACATTTCGTCGAAGCGCAAATCCTCGAAGCGATGGGAATTGACTTCATCGACGAAAGTGAAGTCCTGACTCCCGCGGACGAACAGTATCACGTCAACAAACATCCATTCAAGGCGCCATTTGTTTGCGGGTGCCGCGATCTCGGTGAAGCCTTGCGCCGCATTAGCGAGGGGGCGGCGATGATTCGCACGAAAGGCGAGGCGGGAACCGGGAACATCGTCGAAGCGGTTCGGCACATGCGCGCCGTGACGGATCAGATCAAGAGATTAAGCGCGATATCTGAAAAAGAATTGAAAGCCGAGGCGGAAGCGATGAGAGTTTCGGTGGAGCTTGTTTCTGAAGTCGCAAAAACCGGAAAACTTCCCGTCGTGAATTTTGCCGCCGGCGGTGTCGCCACACCCGCCGATGCGGCGCTGATGATGCAGTTGGGGTCCGACGGCGTCTTTGTCGGTTCAGGCATTTTTAAGTCTTCCGATCCGCTTGTCCGCTCGAAAGCGGTGGTTCAAGCCGTTCTACATTATAACGAACCGGGTGTCTTGGTTGAAATATCAAAAGGTCTAGGTGAACCGATGCCAAGCTTGGATGTTCGTAAGCTCCCGGAGAAAGAATTACTGGCTACCAGGGGCTGGTAATCACCTAAAATTTGTGATATAATTTAGGCAGGGATTGTGATAAGAATCGGGGTTGTCGCACTGCAGGGAGATGTCGCCGAACATCAAGAAATGCTCGGCAAGCTTGGTGTCGAACCCGTTCTCGTACGCGACGTTTCTCAGCTTCAAACCCTTGACGGCTTAATCATCCCAGGAGGCGAAACGACCGCTGTCGGTCTTTTCTTCACGAAGACGGGGCTCGACAAAGCGATCAAAAAAATGGCCAATGAAGGTCTGCCGGTTTGGGGAACATGCATGGGAGCTATTCTTATCGGCAAGAAAATCGTTGACAACAAGCTGAAACTTCCAAGCCTAGGTCTTTTGGACATCAAGATTCGCCGAAACGCTTACGGCAGGCAATCGGAATCGTTCGAACAATCGATTCCGATTGCGGCGTTATCCGGGGAAGCTTATCCGTGTGTTTTCATCCGCGCGCCTTGGATTGAGGACGCCGGGAAACACGTTTCCATTTTGGCGCAGTTTCAAGGGAAACCGATTCTTGTCGAAGAAAATAACATCATGGCGAGTACCTTTCACCCGGAACTGACCAAGGATACTCGCCTTCACGAATACTTCATAGGGATTGTGAGAAAACGGGGGGCGAGCAACTAAACTGTCTGAAGTCCTCCTTCTCAATTACACGTATGAGGCGCTTCACGTAACCAGTTTGCGTAGAGCGATTAAACTGCTAGTCTCGGATAAAGCCGAGATCGTGAAAACCCTTGACGGCAAAAAGGTGCGTTCCCCATCCCGAACGGTTTCAGTCCCCTCCATTATTCGATTGCGTTATTTCGTAACGCGTCCGCATTTGGAAGTTTCACTCACTCGAAAAAACATTTTGCTGCGCCATAATTACACCTGTCAATATTGTGGAATTCGCGATCCCAAAAGCATGACCGTGGATCACATTATTCCCAAAAGCATGGGCGGACGAGCAACGTGGGAAAACTTAGTTTCCGCGTGTAAGTCGTGCAACTCCAAGAAACAAGGGCTATTGCTCCATCAAGTCAAGATGAAGTTGATGAGCAAACCCAAAAAACCCAAGCTTATTCCGTGGAGACCGTTTCGCAAGGAGGTGCCGGACGCATGGTTACCGTTCCTCTTCAGCTGATGCACGATCAAGCGTTTTTGATGGAGCAACAAAAAACGCCATACCTCGATGCGCTGATTGCCTATGTGAAAGAGGGCGTTGCTCCGTTTCATGTTCCGGGTCACAAACAAGGACGGGGAATTCACTCGAAATTAAAAGCGCTGATCGGACCGTACCTCAGCATGGATCTTACCGAAGTGCAAGGGCTTGACAATTTAAGCAGTCCCACCGGCGTTTTAAAAGAAGCGCAAGCACTTGCTGCCAAAGCGTTCGGGGTCGATCGATCGTACTTCCTTGTGAACGGTTCATCCTCCGGACTTCATACGATGTTCTTGACCGTTTGCAATCCGGGTGAGACCGTGTTGCTTCCACGCAATGCGCACAAATCGGCCTATGCCGGATTGATTTTGAGCGGCGCCATTCCAATCTACATGAAACCCGAGATCGATCAAGCGCTTCACGTGGATCATGCCGTCACTCTAGAAACCTTGCGAAAAGCACTCGATGCAAATCCGAACGTTAAAGCAGTGCTGTTGGTTTCACCCACGTATTATGGCGTCTCCGCCGATGTCAAGCATTATGTTGAGAGGATTCACGTCGCGGGAAAAATCGCGATGGTCGATGAAGCGTGGGGGCCGCATCTTCATTTTCACCCTGAGTTGCCGATGTCCGCCGTCGATGCCGGCGCCGATCTCGTCATCAACTCCACACATAAAATTTTAAGCAGTTTAACGCAAACTTCGATTCTGCACCTTTCGGGGAATCGTGTTGATCGCGGACGTTTGGAAGCGGCGCTCCATCTGTTGTTGACTACCAGTCCCAATTGTTTGTTGCTGGCTTCGGTGGATGCGTGCCGGATGCAGATGGCGACCGAAGGTGAAGTGCTTCTGGAGCAAGTCATTCGGTTAGCGTCCGGTGCACGGGAGCGAATCAATCAAATTCCGGGGGTTCATTGTACCGGACGGGAAATTGTCGGAAAACCCGGTGTTTACGATTTGGATCAAACAAAATTGATGATTTCCGCCACCGATTTAGGGTATACGGGTTATGAGTTGGAAAATTATTTGAGGAAGAATCATCATGTACAAGTGGAGATGAGTGATCTTTTTCACGTGATGGCGCTCGTAACGATTGGTGATTCGGAAGTTGAGGTAAATAGGTTGGTCAATGCTTTAAAAGCGATTCCGGCAAATCCTGAAAATGGATTTTTGAAATCACGAAAATCCAAAGTGATTAAATTTCCCGATTTCCCGCCGCTTCGTTTAACGCCGCGGGAGGCCTTTGTAGCGCCCAACGAGAGAGTTCCCTTGAAGCAAGCCGTCGGGAGAGTTTCCAGTGAACTGATTACAACGTATCCTCCCGGAATTCCCGATTTGGTTCCCGGAGAAGAAATTACCACTGAAGTTCTTGACTACTTTTTGATTGAAAAAGAGGCCGGTTCGCGAATCACCGGAGCATCCGATTCGACACTTCAAACGATAAGGGTGGTGAAGTAAATGTTATTAGGACCTCGTCCGCTGGACGATAATGATAAAGCACCGTTGGAAGTTGAAGATGTACAGATCACCGATGATTTGGAGATGTTGCTCGACATTTTACCGCGCCATGTTCGCGACGCGCTGAACATTCACGATTCGCTGGAAGAGTTACTCGAGGTGGTGTTGGATTTGGGACGCCAGCCCGAAGCGCGCTTTCCCAAAAGCTTTTATTTCTTGAGTGAAGATTATGTGACGGAAGAAGATATACAATACGTGATTAGCCGTGTAGGCGAGTTTGGAAAAGACAACCGCGCCGGTATCGCGAGAACGCTGCATCGGATTTCCGCCATTCGAAATCGCGGCGGCAAAATCATCGGGTTGACATGCCGCGTCGGCCGCGCCGTCTTTGGCACGATCTCGATCATCCGTGACGTGGTGGAAAGTGGAAAAAGCGTTTTACTGTTGGGCCGTCCGGGCGTCGGCAAAACAACGATGCTTCGTGAAATGGCACGCGTTTTAAATGATCAATTGAATAAACGCGTCGTGATTGTCGATACTTCAAACGAAATTGCGGGTGACGGCGATATTCCGCACCCCGGTATCGGACGCGCGCGCCGCATGCAAGTGCAATCCTACGATACACAACACAACGTGATGATCGAAGCGGTCGAGAACCACATGCCGGAAGTGGTGGTCGTCGACGAAATCGGTACTGAGGCGGAAGCTTATGCCTCGAGAACCATCGCGGAACGCGGCGTTCAATTGATTGCCACCGCGCACGGTGTCACTCTGGAAAACTTGTTGATGAACCCGACACTCTCGGATTTGGTGGGCGGCATTCAAGCCGTCACGCTGGGCGATGAAGAAGCCCGCCGCCGCGGTACGCAGAAAACGGTGCTTGAACGTAAAGCGCCGCCGACGTTTGACGTCGTGATAGAAATTCAGCAGATCGATCATTTCGTGATTCATGACAATATCCCGAAAGTGATCGATTTGATGCTGCGCAACATGCCGCCGCAGCCGGAAGTCCGCATCCGTGAGGCGGGCGAAGTGAAAATCGTCCAAGAGTCAAACTTGATCCAATTGGAAGCGGAAGATTCGGGCGACATTCCGCCTCAAAATTTCGAAGGATTTGAAGATCTCGACACACGAAAAACTATTCGCGTTTTCCCCTATGCGGTCAGCCGCACGCGCCTGGAGCGCGCCATTGCCAACTTGCATGTCTCGGCAGTGGTCGTAAAAAACTGGGATGACGCCGACGTCGTTCTGACCCTGAAAGCGCAAGAGCGCCGCAATCACAAAAAACTTCGCGAATTGGAACGGCGTAACATCCGTACGTACGGCATCAAATCAAATACGATTAATCAGATCCAGAACTTCCTGCGGAATGTCTTCCATCTGCCGAGCATCAATATCGAAGAGCTTGCGCTTCGTGAAGCGGAGGAGGCATCGCTCGAAATCCAACGCCACCCCGACAAGATTTTCGAGCTGTCGCCGCAGAACGCGTATGTCCGCCGCATGCAGCACCAAGTGGCCGAAAAGTACAAACTGAGAAGCCGTTCGACAGGCCAAGAGCCAAACCGCCGCCTTACAATTTTCTCCGGCTGATTTAGGGAATAGTTGCCTGCAAGGTTTTTGGGGGACATAAAACTCCTTTCCCGTACCGTGTAAGATTGCGCCAAGGATTTTTGTTGGCCTTACTGAAAACCCAATTTATGGAGAGAGGTTTTTTTATTACCCTTGAAGGGATTGAGGGATCGGGCAAATCGACTCAGCTTACAAAACTGAGTGAAGCGCTCACGAAAAAAGGCTACGAGATCGTTTCCACGCGCGAACCGGGCGGAACACCGTTTGGACAAAAGTTGCGAGATCTCTTGGTTCACTCCAAAGACGAAATCATCGATCCGGAATTGGAAGTTTTTCTATTTTTAGCCGACCGTGCGTTTCATGTAAAAAATGTGATTCAGCCAGCACTATGGCAAAAAAAAATCGTCCTCTCGGATCGGTTTATCGATTCGACGATGGCGTACCAATCCTTCGGACGCAAGCTTCCTTTTTTGTTGCTGGACGGAATGAACAAATTCGCCACCGGCGGTTTGCAGCCTGACTTGACCTTGTTTCTAGATCTACCGGTTGAGGATGCGCTTGCCCGAATCGAGGGACGTGAAAACAACCGAATGGATAAAGAGTCGCCGGCGTTTTATCAAACTGTAAGAAAAGGCTATTATGCACTGGCACGCAAAAATCGAAGAATTGCCGTGATCGATGCGGGGCAACCCACGGAAACCGTTTTTGAAAAAAGTCTGGCGAAAATCGAAGAAATGTTGAAGGCCAATGCCTGAAATTGCGGTCGGCTCACAATTTTTGATGCGAATCCTGGAGAAACGAACCCCGGCCCACGCGTATCTTTTTTTCGGTCCTCCCGCCTCACAGAAAGAGGAAGTCGCCAGATTTTTTGGGATGACGCTACTCTGTCAGCGGCAAAGCGCCGAACCTTGCTTGACTTGCGTCTCTTGTAAAAAAATACAAAGCGGGAATCATCCCGATTTCCGCTGGATCGTTCCGGATGGAGATCATCTCAAGATTGAGCAAATTCGAGGGATCAAAGAAGAGCTGCGATATCCGCCTCTGGAAGGCCTCTGGAAAGTCTTCGTCATAACGGCCACCGACCGGCTGACCGAAGAGGCGGCTCAAAGCATGCTGAAGCTTCTGGAGGAGCCTCAAGTGAGGACGGTCTTCATTTTGCTCGCTCCCCATCCCACCAGTGTTCTGCCGACGATTGCTTCGCGCTGTCAGTGGGTGCCATTCAATCAAGAGGCCGAGGAATCGCAAGAAATGAAACTGGTCAACCAGGGATTTCCGGAAGATATCGCGCGGATGTTGTCTAAGCTTGAAATTCCAGCGGGTGAAAGCGAGCGTTGGAAAACATTGATTGACGAAATATCAAATCCGCTTACGTCAGAAATATCCAATCCGATGGAGATGTTTGACGCGGTGAGTGTCCTTGAAGATCATAAAGATGACGCAGAGTCGCTGACCCATTTCCTCTTCGCATTTTACCGTGATGTTGCCGTTTTGAAATCAGGATGGACCGAGGGAACAATTTTCCCGAAACTTCGAGAACGTGAAATACAATTGGCCGAGAAACTAAGCTGGTGGGAAATCAGCGAGCGTTCAAAGCAGATCCTGGAAGCGCGCAACCACTTGGAGCACTCCGGCAACTTCCGCCTCGTCTTCGAAAACTTGCTCTGGAAATTGCGATAAAGCGCCGCGCTTACGGGAAAACCGGCCCGGAGTACGGAAAAAATTGCGGGCCGGCGGTCACCCCTTGAAGCTGGCTTACACTACCGCTATTGTAGTTTGCCACCCAGACGTTCCCTGAGGGGTCAATCGCCAGACCATCCAAGGGAAATGCTCCCACGGAATATGTTCCCAGCGTGGTTCCGGAGGAAGAAAGTTCTGTTTCCTTGTTACTGCTTTGGCTAGTTACCCAAACATACCCGAAGGGATTGATGACAAGCGCTCGTGCAGAGTTCACTGAAAAGGTTCCCAAGATAGTTCCCAGGGAAGAAAGTTCCGTCACATTGTTGCTGCTAATGTTTGCCACCCAAACATTCCCCGAGGGGTCAATCGCAATGGCATAGGGAGTCGTTCCAACCGAGAAAGTCCCTAAGATAACTCTGGAGGGAGAAACCTCAATCACAGCATTGCCTTCATTTGCAATCCAAGCGTTCCCGGAAGCGTCAATGGCGATGCGTGCAGGATTTCCCGGCAATGACAATGTTCCCAATGTCGTTCCAGAGGATGAAAATTCTGTTAAATTATTGCTGCTTTGGTTTGTTGTCGCCCAGACGTTACCGCTGGAATCAATCGCTATACCACCAGGGTTATTACTCCCCATCGTAAACGTTCCCAACGTTGTCCCTGACGAAGAAAGTTTCGTTACCGTATTACTGCCGTTATTTGTTACCCAAAGGTTTCCGGAGGCGTCAATGGCAATGCCAAAAGGGTTGTTTGCTACTGAAAATGTTGCTAAAGTTGCTCCCGAGGAAGAGAGTTCTATTATGTTGTTGCTGTTATAGTTTGTTATCCATGCATTCCCCGAGGCATCAATGGCAATGCCGGCGGGATTGGTTCCCACGGAAAACGTGTTCATGGTGATAATCGGGGAGACGTTTAGGATGCTGGGTTGAGAGGCAATGGCAATTCCGGTTGTGCTGGATACTCGCAACGCGGAAGTGTAAACGTTCGTGATGTTCGGAAGTCCGTTGATCATGTTGTAGATGGCATCCAGGACGCTGACGGAAGCGCCGCTGCTTGAATTGGCCGCATTGTTGAAAAGTGTGGCGCAGTTTGCCGAGGATTCGACACAAGCCGCAATACCATTCGAGGTCGTTCCGAATATACTTTGATTCGTCGAGCTTAAGCTTGAATTCATCGTTCCGTTCGTTACAAAGTTCCCGTACTGCTTGATCATGTTGCTCATTGTGGCTGAATTGTTCGCCGCTTTGAACGTCACCGTGCCGTTCGTATCGGTTTCCATCCCATAAGCGAAGGCGGCATCGAAGAATCCAGTGGTGCTGACTTCATTAATGATAACGGATGCGGGAGCATTGTTGGCCGCTCCAAGAAGCGCGGCTAATTGGAGATTGCTGTTTATTGCGCTGCTTCCCGCGCTTCCTCCAGTGACAAGAAGATAGAGTGCGGCGGTGCTGGTTCCCGGATTATTGTATGCGATCGTAAACGCACCGTTCGATGAGGTGGTGGCGCTGGCTAATGGTGTCGCGTTTCCCGCGACATACAACGCGACCGTTGCGCCGCTGACCGGAGATAATCCCCCGTTTACCGATCCGTTCACACTGTTGCTAAACGATCCCGATTGCGAAGAGCCGCCTCCGAGCGATCCGCTTTTCGTGCAAGAGACGAAAAATATGAGGATGAGGAAACTCAGGAGAATTAAACGTGGAGACTCGAATTTCATGAAGAACGGGTTGGATGTGCTGTGCTGTTTCTGATTCATCAACAACCCCCAACGTGTTTTTGAAATTCCGAAAACTTAAATCGTTAGTTACATGAAAACTAAGGGAGTTCCTTCTTCCGTAAAAATAATCCAATAATTCCCCCGACTCCTTCCTCCAACTTGCGCAAGGCTAATGATGTTGGCGAGTTTTTCGAAACCGTTCAAAGTCTTTCAGAACGTCCGATTCCCTGAGTCCTTTCTTTTTCATTGCGTCTCTGACAATTCCAGCAATTAGCCACTAAAGCATGCGAGTTAAGTCATGTAACAATTTCAAGCAGCAGCAACCAGAGCCGGACCGGAAGAAACCAGCCGTTTATTACGGGGATCGACGCTGGCACACCATCCTTCCAAAGTGTGCGCTCCAAGAATCATTAAATCTCCCGGTTTTCCAAAAACCACTTCATCTAAAGCAAAGAACCGACCTGAACGAATGAAGATGCCTCCTATTTCTCGGGTAAGGAGTTGCCCATTCGCCATTTTGAACTTTTCCTTTCTGAAAGGTTTAACCCCCATTTTTTTGAGTTCCGTTTCCGGAAGCCAAGTAGCATCAGCTCCGGTATCGACAACGACTCCACGAAAAAGTTTCCACGTCCAAATTCTTGCCTGATGATTGGCAATTTCAATATCAATTTTGAATGTTCCCATTTTCTTGCCTCCCTTTTTCATTTTTATTCACCTCCTTTACGATAACATACAGGTTGTCAAAAAAAGGTCAAATTTCGCAATTTTTATGTAAACGAAATGTTAATTTTAGATCGATTGGAGTAAGCAGTTATTGATAAATCGAAAAAATTCCTTGTGGACGGCGTGCTTAAATTGAAGAGTTAGGCCAGACCGGGCCCGAGTACGGAAAGAAACCCGGGGAAGCGACTCCAGTCAATTCGATGAGACTACCGGTGAACGTGGATGTCCAAACATTCCCAAGCGAATCAATCGCCATCGCTGTTGGCACCCCCGCAGAGACATTATAGTTGCTTAATATAACGCCGGCCGGATTAAATTCAACCAATGTTTGGACCGTGCTTAGGGATTGGAAATTGCCGACCCAGATATTTCCATTACTGTCTATTGCAATAGAATAAGGATGAATAGAGGTGCTGAAACTTCCGATTGCGGAACCGCTTGAACTAACTTCGGTGACAGTGGTTGTGCCGCGATTGGCCACCCACACATTTCCGGAGGGGTCAATCGCATCCGAATAAGAATTGGTTCCCGTCGTCGTTGTTGAAGCAACCGCCATGCTTGAACCCGTTCCTGTGACTTTACTCACAACGCCATTAAAACGTGTTACCCAGACGTTCTGCTGGGAGTCGATAGCCGTTCCCACGGCATTACTCAAGCTAATACTCCCCAAGTTTGTCCCGGAAGCATTTAACTCGGTGAGGTTCCCGCTCCCAAAGCTCGGAACCCAAATGTTCCCTTGCGCGTCTATCGCAAGGCCCTGGTCATTGTTGCCCGCAGTAAACGATCCGATAACCGTTCCGGCCGGATTTAATTCCGTCACGGTTGAGTTTCCTTGATTGCCCACCCAAACATTTCCGGCTGCATCGATGGCGATGGCGACAGGGATTCCTCCAACGGTAAACGTTCCAATAACCGTTCCGCTTGAATTGAGTTCAATCACAGTTCCAGTGCCACTACCGCCAAGCCAAATATTCCTGGAGCTGTCAATGGCAATTCCCCCCGCGCCTGCGCCTGTTACAAAGGTGTTTACGGCGATAGGAGTTAGGGGAACGTTCATCGTAAAACCGCTTGGGATACTACTCGATGGGAGCAAGAACCCGGTGTTATTGCTCACGATAAACGCGAGACCATAGACGTAGGAGCTTTCCGCCGGAACATGCAAAATTCCGTAAAGGAAGTCGAGTAAGTTTGAAGCAGCGGTCGTGCTGCCGGCAGCGGCAGGTGCGGTGAAAAGACCGGCACAATTATTCGGGGTTTCAATGCAGTAAGCAAGGGCATTGCCCGCCGTGTTCAAGGATTGTTGATTGGAAGCGCTCAAGCTTGAATTCAATCCGCCGCTTGTAATAAAGTTGTTATATTGTGTAACAACATCGGTTGCTGTAGTGGGTGCATTAAAGGTAACCGAACCACCGGAATCTTTCGCAAATCCCTTGTTGTGCATTACGGTCATGAACGCCGCTGTCGTTAATTCGTTGATTTGAAGAGACGTAATAGGGGCACTGCCGGTACCGGCAACCGCCAGAAATTGATTGTTGGAATTGACTCCACTTCCAGCATTTCCGCCGGATGCGATGATATACAGAAGATTGTTTCCTCCGGGATTGGTAAAGGCGATAGAAAAGGCTCCGGTCGAACTTGAATTTGCGCTGGCGAGAGGCGTCGAATTGCCGGCAATCATTAAGTTAAGGGTCGCATTTGCCACGGCGCTGAGGCCGCCGTTCACAGAACCGGTGATTGTCCCAAGGGTTCCGGCATTCGTGGAACTTCCTCCAAGGTTTCCGCTTTTTGTGCAAGACACGGCGAAGAATAAAATAAAAATGGCTGGAATAAGGTTGACTTTAATCGAAAAACTAGCCGAGCCGCGCATTTTGAAGGGCGTGATGGCATTCGCAGTCTTCGGTTGGATTGATCGCTTTGATCATCTCGAAAATCAACTTTTTCACTTTATCGTTGTTCTCGTTGAAAACGCGGACTACTTCCTCATGATTCACTGGAGGGGCGCCTTCGGCACCGACATCGTAATCGGTGATGAGTGAAATATTGACGTAACAAAGTTGAAGTTCGCGCGCTAAATAGCATTCCGGGTATTGCGTCATATTGATGACTTCCCAGCCTTGGGACGCAAACCACTTGCTTTCACTTCGTGTGGAAAAGCGCGGACCCTGAATGACGACCACGGTTCCGGTTTTCTTCGCGGGGATTTTCAGATCGGCACAAGATTTTACCGCAATTTGACGCATTTTCGGACAGTATGGATCGGCGGCTGAAACGTGTGTCGTAATCGGTCCATCATAAAAAGTATCGATGCGTCCACTCGTGCGATCAACGAATTGATCGCAGATGACAAATTCTCCGGGCTTCACATCAGCCTTGAGTGATCCCGCGGCATTTGGTCCGATAATTTTTCGAACACCGAGTTCTTTCATCGCCCACAAATTCGCGCGATACGGAATTTTGTGAGGGGGGAGTGAATGGTCTTTCGCGTGCCGCGGCAGAAACGCAACCTTTTTCCCGTGAAGCGAGGCGATCGCAATTTTGTCGCTTGGGGATCCGTACGGGGTTTCGACCTTTACTTCCGTTACATTTTCCAATAAAGAGTATAAACCGGAGCCTCCGAAGACCCCGATATCCGCTTTTGCATCTGTCATTGAGTTTTTTCCTTACCCTCTCCGCCTTGATTTTTTAGAAAGTCGCTAGGCTTTAGATTTTCAATAAAACGTTTGAATTTTTTAGAATCTTCATCGGTGGTTTGTTTGTCCGCTACGGTTTCCTCCAGAACAATGCGTTCCGAAACGAAAATGGGAGCATTGGTTCGAAGGGCCAAGGCAATCGAATCGGAAGGACGCGCGTCAATCTCCAGATTACCGCCGTTGGCCTCAAGAACAACTTTGGCATAAAACGTATTTTCCTGGATATCGTGGATGACGATTCGCGACACTTTGGCTTTTAATGATTGAATGATCGTGCGCATCAAATCATGCGATAGAGGCCGAGGAACCGGCGTTCCTTCCAGGGCAAGCGCAATCGCGGTGGCTTCAAACGGACCGATCAAGATGGGAAGATAATGTTTTCCCTCCAGATCTTTCAGGATGACCACCGGGTCATGAGTCAAAAGATCGATACCAAGTTTGTCAACTTTCATTCGTCGCATATTGATGAGCTCCGGAATGTTTTCAAACTTTCGACAAGCCGTTTCCAACCCCTTTCAGAGAGGACAGTGACGGCGATCGCTCGAAAACGCGGGTGTGTGGCGCTTAGCCTGGAAGGGGGCTTTCAGCCTTAAATTTAGGGCGTTTCTTGTAATTCTCGGCGTGGCGGCCGGATGTTTCTCGCTTACCGCCATGGGCGCCATGGCGTTTCATTTTCACAAACTTGCTTCACGGTTCGAATCGGCCGTGGGAGGAAAAATTTTCATTCGGGAGCGCTCCGGCTTTTTCGGCGCCGGCGCGATTGACGAACAACAACTCTTACAACTAAAAAAAGAACCCGGCGTTTCGGATGTCATTCCGCTGATGGTAGCGCGCCTTCACGCCCACGAAATTTTTGTGATTGGATTTCCGGAAATTACACTCGGAATTCCACTCGAGAAAATTCCATCACTCTTAAAAGACGTTTCCTTTCTTTGGGGACGATATCCTGAAAATCCAGAAGAATGTTTGTTAGGCATCAATATCGCCACGCAAGAGGGGATGCATCCGGACAGCTTTGAGTATGAGGGAAAAAAATTTCGGGTAGCCGGCGTACTGGCGCGAACCAACGGACCCGAGGATGAAGAAATGATTCTTCCGCTTTCCTCTCTTCAAGCGGTGTTGGGCCGGCACCGGCTGGTTTCCTACGGTGTCGTCATTCCGCAAAACGAAAATCAGGCGGACACACTGGCCGAAACGCTGGGTCAAAAATACACCCTTTGGCAAGTGGTTCCGCCATCTTTGTTGTCGCGGGAAATTAAAAAAAGCGCCGTCTTGTGGAATTTTTTGACGTTGGGAACCGGGGTTCTTTCAGCCTTCATCGGTGGAATTTTGATTTTAGTTGTGATGATGATGGCGGTGCGTGAACGGATTAAGGAAATTGCAGTCTCAAGCATCGTCGGGGCGAGTCGATTTCAAATCTTTATGGGATTTATTTTGGAAAGCCTTTTTCTTTCGTTTTGGGGAAGTCTTATCGGATTGACGGCCGGATTTTCCGCGGTGACGATGGCCAACGGTATTTTTGCAAAACAAGGCATCATTTTGTTTGAACCCAATCTAAAATTAATTGGTTATGCCTTTGTTTTGTCGATAGGCCTTTCTCTCTTCGGCGGTTTTTATCCCGCGTGGTATGGGGCTTCTTTGGAGCCTGCGGAGGCGTTGCGGCGATGAGCTTTCTTCTGGAATGCCTGAATCTTGTCAAAGCATATCAGACTCCCGGCGGAAAAGTCGAAGCACTTCGCGGGGTTTCGTTGCAAGTAAAACCCGGAGAATTTGTTTGTGTCACCGGGCGATCGGGAAGCGGGAAAACAACTCTCCTCAATTGCTTGGGGACACTCGATCTCCCCACCGGCGGCTCAATCTTACTTAACGGTCAAAACTGCGATCGCCTTTCAGAGAAACAACTCTTGGAAGTGCGGAGACATTTCTTGGGATTTGTATTTCAGCAATTTTTTTTGGTTTCCTATTTATCGGCTGCGGAAAACATTGCACTGCCGTTGGTTTATCAAGGATACTCTTGGCGCAACGCCGTCGAAAAAGGAGTGAAGATTTTAGAAAAGGTTGGGCTTTTGTCACATGCACATCAACCGGCGCGATTCCTTTCGGGCGGAGAGGCGCAACGGGTGGCGATTTGCCGGGCGATTTCGGCAGAACCCAAACTGTTATTGGCCGACGAACCGACCGGCGAGCTGGATACGGCAACCTCCGCTTCCGTGATCGATCTTTTGAAAGCACAACGGATTAAAGGGATTGGGTTGCTGATCGTTTCTCATGATCCCGCTATCGTTCAGGCAGCGGATCGCGTTTTGCGACTTGAAGATGGCTCGTTAAATCAGGACACACATTAATTTGATTTGCTCAATGTTCATGAGCCTTCAAAAGCAAGCTACCACACCCGCATGTTTACTGCACGAATCAAATTAATGTGTGTCCTGGGCTAGTGCTAGTGTTTGGCTTTTTGCTGTTTGTCCACGTCGGCCAGGTGATCTTTGATGACCTGGTTGTTAGGGTCGATTGCCAAGGCGTCTTTCAAAGCTTTTCGGGCTTCATCATATTGTTTGTAGCGTAGATAAAGGTCACCCAGGGAAATATGCGCATCAAGCCCTCGGCCGATTCCAAGCGGATCCAGGTGAATGGTTTCATTATAATCGGAAATCGCTTCGTCTTTTTTTCCCAGAGCATCCTGCGCTGAAGCACAGTAATAATAGCCGTCCGGATAATTGGGTGCCAGGGATTTTTCTTGCTGAAAATAGTTGAGTGCACTTGTAGCATCGCTATCAAACGAGAGGAGGATTCGGCCCATATACTCGTATGCCAGCACGTCCTTTGCATTCAAGTCCATAGCGCGCGCCAGTTCTTTTTTCGCGCGATTGAAATTTCCCAAATCGAAATCAACAATACCGAGTCCGGTGTGAACTAACGATGAAGTTCCCAGTTTCGCCGCTTGACGAAGTTCAGCCGAGGCTTTATCGGGTTTTTGTCCGTGAACCAACGATTTGGTATAATAAAAGTATCCCAACCGTGTATCGGTTAATTGATCGTTCGGGTTGTCAATGAGGGCGTCTTCCAAATTTCGAATTTCACGTTCCGAAGTTCCAAGCCAAAACGTGGTCACGATGTAATAGACCAAGGCTAAGGAATCATTGGGATCCGCTTTCATGGCCTGCTGAAAGTTTTGTGACGCGTCATCCCAGTGCTTCTGGTAATAAGCACGCAGCCCATCGGCTAATCCGGACGCGAAAGCATTCTGGACTAGAAGAAAAGAGGCAAAGACAAGAGCGGCGAAAAATCGTTTCATACTTACCTTCGCGTGATTCGACTTTAAAAATTGATTCCCTGTCTGAAGGCGATGGCGGATTGAAGGCGAACTGCCCAACGATGAAAATCCAATTAGCTCATAGCCCTGATCCTGATGATGCTTTCATGTTTTACGCGCTGGCTGAAAAAAAAATTCCAGTCGGCCGGTATCGTTTCGAGCACGTTTTCTCCGATATCGAAACATTAAACCGGTGCGCTCTGGAAGAAAAGTATGAAGTGACCGCCCTTTCGTTGCACGCCTTTGCTTATGTCTCGGACAAATATTGGCTTTTGCCAAACGGCGCCAGCATTGGCAAAGGCTACGGCCCGATTGTCTTGTCGAAAAAAGACATTCCATTTTCGTCGCTTAATCAAGTAAAAATCGCGATTCCCGGCACTTATACCACGGCGGCGCTGGCCTTAGGCATCGCGATTGGAAAATTTCAATCCAAAGTCGTGCCGTTTGATAAAATTACCGATTCGATTTTAAATGACGAGGTCGATGCCGGAATTGTCATCCATGAACGGCAATTAACTTATCCCGAAACGCGATTGAAGAAGATTGTGGACATTGGCGAATGGTGGGAGGGTGAAACCGGCCTGCCACTTCCGTTGGGCGTTGACGCGGTGAGGAAAAATCTTGGGTTAGAGACCGCGAAAGAATTAGGAGACATTCTTGAGGCGAGCATCCGTTACGCGATGGACCATGAAGATGATGCTTTAACCTATGCGATGAAATTTGGTCGCGGAATTGATCGCGAAGTGGCCCGCAAATTTGTCCGTATGTACGTCAACGAACGCACCCTGCGCTATTCCGATCAAGAGAAAAAAGCGGTCTCGCTTTTACTTGACGAAGGCTTCAAGAAGAACATCCTGCCCTTTAAACCTGAAATCTCCTTCGAAATAAATTAGGGACACACCACTAATATTTACAATTCGTATCAATTTTTATTTCCAAAATGTTAATATTAGTGGTGTGTCCCTAATTATTCGTAGACGGCGATCGGTTGGCGAATGTCGATGTAGGAGGCGAATCCCTTGACTTTAGCGAGGAATTCTTTTTTCAGCGTTGTTCCGCGCGGGACAAGAACAAATCCGCGCTCCGTCAAAATATCTTGAGAGACAATCATGCCTTCTTGAAGCTGATCCAGCGGAAGCATTTTTTCTTTTTCAGGTCCGGTTGATTGCTGTTGCAAATACTCAATGAAGAGAGGAACCAGTTGCGGGTCGTAGCGGACGCCGGAATTGTCCCGGACGAACTTTAACCCCGCTTCTTTCATCGATTCCCGTGTTCCGCGAGTGCGGCTTGATTCGGTAATAAAATCATCATATTCAGCTGCGATACAGACGATCCGTGCGCCGAGAGGAATCGCTCCTTCCTTTAAACCGTCGGGAAAGCCTTTGCCGTTCCACCATTCGTGATGATGTCGAACCAAGGGCGCAATGTCGCTCATCCGCTCGGAAACCAAAAGAACCGCTTCACTCAGAAGCGGATGTTGTTTGTAATAGCGTTCCGCTGCTTCGGTGGTTGAGCCGGCGCCTTTAATCACCCAATCCGGCAATCCCATTTTTCCGAGATCATGCAAATGAGCCGCTTGAATGACTTTCATGATTTCATCGTGATCCAAAGTCAATTTTTCGCAGAGATAGGCGGCTGCCTGCGCCACAAAAAGCGCATGACGTCCCGCATCCGGATCTTTGAGTTCCGCCAGGGTCCCAAGAAGCCGCAAAATTTCCAGGGTTGCTTTTTTAAGCTCGCTCTCATGGGTCTCCAACGTTTTGTTTTTATCCATGAGGACCAGCACCAGGTTGCTGCGTTCTTCCTCGGTTTGATATTTGTCAAGGGCGTTTTTGATCTCGGTCTTTAAGAAGTCGGGTTCAGCGGGTTTGGTGATGTAGCGATGGACTTCGCCTTTGTTAATCGCGTCCATGAGATCTCGGGTTTCGGTGAATCCGGTCAAGACGATTTTCATCACTTTGGGATAAAGCTTCCGGATTTCCTCAAGGAATTGTATCCCGGTCATCTTGGGCATGCGTTGATCGGTAAGGATTAAGTCAATCACAGGCTTGTTGGCTCGAACATGCTCAAGGGCGGCGGCCGCACTGGTAAACGGCAACACGTCGTAATCGCGCTTGAAAGTCTCCACCAAAGCTTCCAAATTCAGAGGCTCATCTTCGAGAATAAGCAACCCATAGCGCCGCTTTGCAGCCGGTTTTCCAGGCGCTGTTTCCGTTGGCTTTAGAGTTTCCAGTCTTTTTTTTAGTTTTTCGCGGGCGTCTTCAATTGAACCCATAATGGGGAAGTGCTTTCCTTGTTATGGGTTTCAATCCCTTCCGGGAAAGGATTGAATAGGGACCGGTCCCGCGAAAGTATCGTGGAACTCAGGTCCGGACTTGCCTGAAAAAGCAAGAATGATCGCTTTATTGAATTGCGGGATGTCCTCCGGCTTTCTTGAGGTGATGAGATTTCCATCTACGACCACGGGTGCATCCACAAAATGAGCTCCGGCATTTTTGACGTCGATGGCCACCGACTCATAGCTTGTAGCCTTTTTTCCACGGAGTAAATCGGCTGAAATCAATAGTTGAGGACCATGACAAATCGCCGCAATGGGCTTATTCGCTTTAGCAAATGCTTGAATAAAGGGGACGATTTTCTTGTTGAGCCTAAGTTTCTCCGGCGCGTGGCCTCCCGGAATTAAAAGCCCGTCGAAATCACCCGCGTTTACGTCGTCCAATGATTTTGATGTTCGCGCAATCACTTGACCGCGTTTCCCTTGATAATCCTTATTGGCTTCAGGTCCAATCACGGTAACGTCAAACCCATTATCCCGTAAGGCTTGAACCGGTTCGGCAAATTCCGAATCTTCAAATCCTTCTTCAATGACGACCGCAATTTTCTTCATAATTACAGTATACCCATTACTTTTTTATTTTTTCGGTTTTGCCGGGAATACCGGGTTCCGTCATCGATAAGAGATCTAAAATCTCATCAAGCTGATCTTTCGGAAGAAGTTTTTTCTCAAGAACCAAATCGCGAATTCGCTTTCCGGTTTTTTGCGATTCTTTTGCCAGTTCCGCGGCTTTTAAGTATCCGATATAAGGATTGAGCGCCGTGACAATCGAGAGGCTTTTCTCCGCGTAATCTAAGCAGCGTTCTTTGTCTGCCTCCAGTCCCGCCACGCATTTTACGCCAAACGCTTCAATCGCGTTTCCGAAGACCAAAATCGTTGAAGGCAATTGATAAGCGATTAGTGGCATCATGACGTTCAGCTCCAGCTGTCCGGCTTGCACAGCCATCGCAATCGATGTGTCGACACCGATGACGTAGAAGCACATCATGTTCATCATTTCCGCTAAAACAGGATTGACTTTTCCGGGCATAATGGAGCTTCCGGGCTGCACCGCGGGAAGCAGCAACTCCGCAAGACCGGTGTTAGGCCCTGACGCCATCAAACGGAAATCGTTCGCGATTCGGGTGAGATCAAGCGCCAAGTTGCGAAGCGCGGCGGAGATGCTGGCGAACGGCGCCAAGGACTGCATCGCTTCAAAGAAATTTTTCGCCGGGCGCAATTTTAAGCCGGTTTGTTTGGCCAGCTGTTGTGCCACCATTTCACGATAGCGCGGATGCGTGTTTAAGCCGGTTCCTACAGCGCTTCCCCCCAATCCGATTTCTTGAAGTTCTTCCGCGGCGCTCGTGATTTTCTTGTGATGTTTTTCAATGGATGCGGCGTATCCGGAAAATTCTTGCCCCAATCGAAGCGGGGTGGCATCCTGCACATGAGTGCGTCCTGATTTAATGATCGAATCAAACTCTTTCGCTTTTTTAGTAAACGCATTTTTCAACATTTCAAGTTTGGCCAGGAACGGTTGAATTTCAAGGAGTGCGGCGATTCGAATGGCGGTTGGAATCACATCATTCGTGCTTTGCCCCATGTTGACGTGATCGTTCGGGCTGATAAATTCGTAATCGCCTTTTTCACGTTTTAAAATCTCGAGCGCTTTATTCGAGAGCACTTCGTTTGTATTCATGTTGTGACTAGTCCCGGCGCCTGCTTGAAACACGTCAACGACGAACTGGTCACGGTGTTTGCCGCTCAAAATTTCATCGGCGGCTTTGATGATGGCGTCGGCTTTATCTGCCGGAAGCAGGCCTAACTCTTTGTGGACCTGTGCGGCCGCGCGTTTGATGTGTACGGTTGCATTGATGAAGCTGGGGAACGCGCGCCATCCGCTAATCGGAAAATTTTCAACCGCGCGAAGGGTTTGGACTCCGTAATAAACGTCGTCTGCTAGCTCTTTGATGCCAAAGGAATCTTTTTCTTTTCTCATGACGCAAGGAAACTTTTACTTGTCGGTGATGGAACCCTTTAGCCGCTTCACTAATAACCGTAGGGAAAAACCGGGCCCGAATAAGGGAAAAACTCCGGCCCGAGAGTTACCCCCGGAAGTTTCGTCACATTATTGCTTCCATGATTGGGAACCCAAACATTTCCCGACGCGTCAATCGCCACCGTCGTGGGATTTGTTCCAGCGGAGAAGGTCCCCAGCGTTGACCCGGAAGAATTCAGCTTGGTTACATTACTGCTTCCGTTGTTTGTCACCCAAACATTTCCCGAGGCATCAATCGCCACCCCGGCGGGATTTGTTACTACGGTGAAAGTCCCCAGTGTTGCCCCGGCGGAATTGAGTTTGGTCACGTTATTGCTGCCAAGATTGGCCACCCAAACGTTCCCTGCGGGGTCAATCGTCAAGGTAAATGGATTTGTTCCAACAGAGGAGACCCCCAGTGTTGTCCCGGCGGAATTGAGCTTGGTTACGTTATTACTGGTATAATTGCATACCCAAACGTTCCCGGATGCATCAATCGCCACCCCGTTGGGGGTAGTTCCAGCGGAGAAGGTCCCCACTGTTGTCCCCGAGGAATTGAGTTTGGTTACGTTATTGCTGCTAAAATTGTCTACCCAAACATTGCCATTGGCGTCAATCGCCAGCCCGGCGGGATTTGTTCCCACGGTGAAAGTCCCCAGTGTTGCTCCGGAGGAACTGAGTTTGGTTACGTTATTGCTGCTAAGATTGGCCACCCAAACGTTCCCTGACGCGTCGATCGCCACTCCCTGGGGACCCGATCCCACTGAGAAAGTCCCCAGCGTTGTCCCGGCGGAACTCAACTCTGTCACCGTAGTGGTTAATTGATTGGTCACCCAAACATTCCCGGACGTGTCAATCGCAATTCCCTGAGGACCTGCTCCCGCGGAGAACGTTTGATTCGTAACAATGGATTGAATATTTAACAATGTGCCATTCGCGCCGGGCATGGCAAAGCCGGTTGTCCCACTTGACGTATTGGCCAGTTTGTAAAGATTCGTGACGTTCACCGTGGCGTTCAGCATGTTATACAGCGCGTCTTGAATGCTGATGGCCGCCGATTGACTGCCGTTGACCGCATTGTTGAAGAGTGTTGCGCAATTGGAGGAGTTCTCGACACAGGCGGCCGCCGCATTGGCCATCGCCGCCAAAACATTTTGATTTGACGTGCTCAGTGAAGCGTTGTTCGTTCCATTAGAGATGAGGTTACTGTATTGTGCGATCATGTTTGCATTTCCAGCGTTGTTCACCCCCCGAAAACTCACGGTGCCGTTGGCATCGTTCACAGCTCCGTAATTGTAGGCAACGTTCATAAAGGCGGCTGTTGTCATCTCATTGATTACGATCGAGGTTGGCGTACTTGAGCCCGAGCCCAGCATTGCGGAAAGCTGTAAGTTGCTATTCGTGCTTCCGACGCCGACGCTTCCCCCTGAAACGGTGAGATAAAGTAACCCGCTTCCCGGATTCGTGTAATTAATGCTGAATGAGCTGTTCGTTGTGGTCGTGGCGCTGGCTAGGGCCGCTGGATTGCCCGCGATGAAAAGACTGACTAATGCCCCTACAATAGGCGATAACCCGCCGTTGACAGAACCAGTCACCGAGCTCGAAAATGCACCACCACTGGTTGTTCCGCCCCCTAAATTACCGCTCTTCGTGCACGAAACAAAAAGCGCTGGGAGTAAAACGGCCATCGCTAAGAATTTTGTCCATCGCTCCATGCAATTCAATTTTCTAAGATGTTAAGGTTTACCTTTTTTAAGGGAATTGCGGGCCGGAGTAAGGGAAAAATTGGTTCGCTGCAGTTAGTCCCAGATATTCGACAACCGTATTGTTTATACGGTTTGTAACCCACAGGTCCCCCTGCCTGTCGATGGCAATTCCTCTTGGACTGGAACCAGAAGCGATCGGATAATTCGCTGCCACGATTCCGTTGGGGGTTAACTCCGTCAGCGTTGATGAAGCTCCGTCAATGCCCATCCAGACATTTCCTGAACTGTCGATCGCCTCCAGGAAGGGGCTTGTTCCAACGGTGAATGTTCCCAGCGTTGTTCCGCCACGATTGAGTTTGGTCACTGTGGTAACATTACCGTTCATCACCCAGATATTTCCGGATGGATCAATGTTGATTCCGATCGGTTCCGACAAGCCGGTAACGGTATTGAGTGTCGTTCCGACGGAATTTAATTCCGTTACCGTGTTGCCGCTTTCGTTGTCGACCCAAGCATTTCCGGAACTATCAATCGCGATGCCGTAGGGGGCTGAACCTACACTATAAGTTCCAATCAGTGTTCCGGATGAATTTAACTCCGTCACGTTATTCGAGCCGTCATTGACGACCCAAACATTTCCGGAACTGTCGATTGCTGTCTCAAAAGGGGTTGTCCCGACGCTGAAGGTTCCGAGGACAGAACCTGAGGAATTCAACTCCGTTACATTGTTGCTTTGGATATTCGTAACCCAAATGTTACCCGCGGCATCAATGGCGTCAAACCCCGGGCGGGTTCCTCCATCATTAAACGTTCCAAGAAGACTTCCCGTCGAACTTAATTCCACAACATTATGTCCGCCGACCACGAAATTAGGAATCCAAAGATTTCCCGAGGCGTCGATGGCAATATAGAAAGGTACGGAACCGGCTCCGAAAGTGTTCGAAGCGTTTGCGAGCACATTGTTAAAGGTGAACCCGCCGGGCATGGAAGCAGATGTCAAGTTAAAACCGGTGGATGCGTTTAATGGAAACGCCAACGTATAAAGTGAGCTTGCATTATTAGTGCTGTTATTGAGCATGTTAAGGCCGGCCTCTAAAACGTTGGATGCCGCGGTGCCGCTTGAGTTAAGCGCGGCAGAAAACAAGTTACTGCATTTTGAGGGGGTCTCGATGCAAACCGCAAAATCGTTGGCCATGGTCTTCAATCCGTTTTGGGTGCTTGTTCCCAAATTGACGTTGCCGGTGTTGAGGTTTCCGCCGGCAATCAAATTATTGTATTGGGTGATGATATTCGTTGTTTCCACAGTGTTGACTGGAGCATTTAAAGTGATCGACCCGTTGGTGTCGGCCAAAATGCCGAAATTAAAGGCTTCGAATTCCGTGGCGGCCGTGGTTAACTCATTGATGCGAAGTGAAGACAGGGGGGCTGCCGAAGTTCCCGCAATCGAAAGAAATTGACTGTTCGAATTGGTTTCCCCTCCGGCAGTTCCTCCGGTGACTTGAAGGTACAGCAAGTAGTTGCCGCCGGGGTTGGTGAACACCAGGTTAAACGATCCGTCAGAAGCCGTCGTTGCCGTGGCCACCGGTGTTGAGTTTCCCGCGATGAGGAGGTTTATTGTAGCATTGGCAACTCCGGAAAGGCCGCCATTGACGGAGCCATTCAAGCTTCCAAACGAACTACTGGCTCCCGTGCCACCTGTAAGCGCGCCGCTTTTTGTGCACGAAATTAAAAGCGTTGGGAGCAGAATGGCAAGCGCAAATAATTTTTCCCCGAATGATTTCAAGGAGCCCTCCTCACAATAAAAACAAACTTATAATTCTTGCAAAAATAATGCTTTACCTTTTGTCATGACAAGGTGATTATTGACGAAGGAAGAATTTCGATTAGCGATGGATAATCAAATCTCATCGTCGTCCAGGCATCCCGACATTATTCTTTCGAAAGATCCGATTAAGCTAGCCATCTGGTTACTCATCGCCCTCGGTATTCTGTGGATTGTTGCGCATATTTTTACAACGGTTTTGATCTTCTCACTCGCCGCGTTAATCGCTTACCTCATGACGCCGTGCGTCAAACGAATTACCAGCGAAAAACTTCCCTTGACCAAGAAAAAGGTCCCCTGGTGGGCGGCAACGTTTATCACGTACGCCTTTGTCATCACGATGATCACCGCAATCACGATGGCGTTTACTCCGATCGTTATCAACGAATCGTATTCGCTTTCCGCATCGCTTCCTAATTCCGTGAAACGGCTTGAAACTCACTTTGGAATGCTGCGTGATTGGTACAACCGACAGCAGATTCCCCCGGAACTGGAGTCGAGGTTAATCAAATACGGACAATTCCTTTTTGAAAAGGCTTCTCCGGTTTTTTCGACGTTTGCCACGGCCCTCGCGACAAGTCTTATTAAAATTTTCTCGGTGCTCCTCATCCTGGCAGCCGCGATAATTCTCTCTCTTTACATCGTTTTGGATGAGAAAGATATTCGGCGGCACTTTATCGACATGTTCCCGACAGCTTGGAAAAAAGACACCGAAGAGCTTTTTCACAACATGGGTCAAGTGGTGGGCGTTTTCATTCGCGGCCAAATTTTTATGTCGGTCATTGTTGGCGTCGGAAGTTACTTGGCGCTTCTCACGGTTAATTTGTGCGGAATTCAATATGATTATAGCTTGATCACGGCGGTAGCCACCGGACTTTTCTTTCCGATTCCCTATATCGGCTTTTGGATTCCCAGGTTATTGCCCCCCATTTTAGCGTATGCTCAGTCGGGTGGCTGGTCGGCGTTATGGATTTTTGTGGCGCTGGTGGGCTGGGGAACCATTGCGGACAATGTTATTCTCCCGGTCGTTATGGGCAAGGGAATCGGGATTTCTCCCTTGATGATTTTGGTGGTCGTTT
>Ga0207024_10114_pt1 | contig 24453 bp, 16 predicted proteins | sample Alteio_BWMinCont_44_FD_153470 | JGI IMG/M metagenome (GOLD analysis project Ga0207024, IMG submission 153470) | Enriched cells from forest soil in Barre Woods Harvard Forest LTER site, Petersham, Massachusetts, United States -... | ecosystem: Environmental > Terrestrial > Soil > Temperate forest >...
GAAAATCAAACCAGAAAATCGCTTTTGGATCGGTATCTACGGAGTCACTGCGCTCACGATGCTGGTGGCGATGAGCATCTTTGGATGGCTGGCATGGACATCACGGGGAGAACCAGGCGTTGGACGCGTCGCCGGAGCGCTCCCGGCCAATAGCGTGGCCAACTCGATTTCCGATGAAAGCTACGAGTTGCTGGCGGCTTTTCGAGCGCCCGAGTATGTTCCCGAGCGGGCCGCTCCCCAACTGTCCGCTTTGCGGACGGTCACAAACGCCCAACCGGACTTCGTTGCTGCGAAATTTTATCTGGGAATCTCGCTGTTACTTTCGGGCGACCGCATAGCCGGCATTCAGGAACTGCGCGCTCTTACCGATGCCGGTGAAGGTCCTTACCTGGAACGCGCGCGTTTCTATTTAGCCAAGGGGGCTCATCGCCGAACACGATGTCCAGCGCGCACAGCAGCAACTGGAAGAGCTTATTGCGCAGCACGGCGACCTTGAAAAACAAGCCACCGTGCTGCTGGGTCAAATCCGGCGATCCTAGTGGAGTGTTCGATTGGCACGGTACACGCGGCTTTAAAGCCGCGTCTACCCTTATTTTCTGTCTAGTTATTTTGCTACCCGCGATGGTGGCTTCGCGCCGGACCAACTGGCTGAGGTTCGTGTTCCGGCGCCTGGCTGAACAGTTCCACAATCTTCTTATTGAATGCGGGAAGATCGTCGGGCTTCCGGCTGGTCACCAGGCCGTGGTCTTCCACCACCTCGCGATCTACCCACTTCGCGCCGGCGTTCTTCAGGTCAGTGTGCAGAGATGGCCAGGAGGTCACCGTTTTTCCTCGCACCGCATCGGCTTCCACCAACATCCAAGGAGCGTGGCAAATTGCGGCGACAGGTTTACCCTGCTCAAAGAAGCTTTTCACAAATTCGACCGCCTTCGGCATGGTGCGAAGCTGATCGGGATTGGCAACTCCGCCGGGCAACACCAGTGCGTCGTAGTTGTTGGGATTGGCGGCATCCAGCGCCACGTCCACCGGGAACTTGTCTCCTTTGTCCATGTGTTTCCAAGCTTGCAAATTGCCCTTGGCGGGCGATACCAGTTCCGTTTTTGCGCCCTCGGCATCCAAAGCCTTGCGCGGCTCGGTCATTTCTACTTGTTCGACGCCATCGGTGGCGAGAATAGCAATTCGTTTTCCGTTCAGTTTGTTGGGCATGAATAAGACTCCAGCCGTTGGACTAATGAGCGGCCGCTTTCGCAGCGAGCGTAACCGTTATCGGATCTGGCATGGGCGCCGGGCCATAATGAAATAACATGCCGGATATCCTCAGCATCATTGCGAAGTACGGCTATTCCAGCCTCTTCGCGGCGCTGTTAATGGAAGCCCTCGGCTTACCGATCCCGGGAGCCTTGGCCTTGCTGGCTGCAGGAGCCGCATCGGCGGCCGGAGTGATGCATCCAGCCCTGGCGTTCGGTGCGGCAATTGGCGCCATGCTGATCGGCGATACCACCCTGTACGTCGTCGGGCGTTATTCCGGTTGGCAATTCCTGGGTTTTCTTTGTGGGCTTTCGCTGAGTCCGGAGGTCTGCATTTTACGCTCCGCCAAGTGGTTCTATAAGCGCGGGCGCACTACGCTCCTGTTTGCGAAATTCCTTCCAGGCGTGAACACCATGGCTCCGCCGCTGGCCGGAAGCATGCACATGCGCGCCTCGCAATTCTTCCGCTTTGATCTGGGGGGCGTGCTGTGCTACGCGCTGGCCTATGGGGCGCTCGGTTACCTGTTTCGCGATGTTTTTCGTATGCTCGCCGGGGGCTTGCAGGCTTTTAGCCGCGCTGTGGGATGGGTGATTTTCGTGGGTGTGATTGGATACGTCTGCTATCGCGCATGGCTATTCGCGAGGTATCGCCTGAGCAGTTTCGTTCCCCGGGTCCCGGTGAGCGACGTGGAGGCCCGTCTGAAGCTGGAAGGCGCGCCAGATGTTATCATCGCCGACGTTCGCAGCCACGGCTACTACGATCAGGGCGAAAAGCGCGTTCAGGGGTCCATCCGCATCGAACCGAACAACCTCGACGCATTCATCGAAACCCTGCCTCAGGACACGCCCATCTATCTTTACTGCACTTGACTACGCGAAGCCACGAGCGCCCGTGTGGCGCACATCTTGCGGGGCAAAGGATTCGACGCATACGTCATGGCCGGTGGATTGCGGGCCTGGCGCAGGGCGGGATATCCGATGGAATCGGTGCCGAAGGAAGATTTGGAACTGCTGCCGCGCTTCGATTAAAACCAGTCGCGCAAGCGAGAATAACCGCTCCCTCACGGTCACGGCTCACTGTCTCGATGAGCGAATCAGAGCGATATGAGCCGTGACCGTAAGGGAGCGGAAGTTACAATACTGGCGAATCGTTGCCCAGCAGGGCTTTTCGCACGATCTTGATAGGCGGCGTGCCTTCTCCCATAAAGCGGTCGTGAAACTCTTCCAGCGTAAAGGCGCTGCCGCGCATCTTCTTATAGTCTTCCCGCAGCTGCATGATTTCGAGCTTCCCCAGAGTGTAGTAAAGATACGTCGGATTGCTCGTTCCGCGCTTGGTTTCACGCTCGCCGTTGGTGCGGCTCTGGTAGCCTTCGTTGACGAAAAAGTCGATGCCCTGGTTGTAGGTCATCTTGCCGGTGTGCATCTGAATGCCCACGATGTAGCGCGCGTTGCGCAGCAGCGCGTCCTGCAGTTGGCCGAGACGAAGCTTCATGTCGCCGTTCCCGTAGCCTTCATCGAGCAGCATCTGTTCGCAGTAGTGGGCCCAGCCTTCAGCGTTTGAGTTGGCCCCCAGAAGCTTGCGCACTTTCGACGAGATGGTTTGCATCCAGAGGAACTGAACATAGTGGCCCGGGTACGCTTCGTGGATCGCCGTACTGATGATAGTGCCGCGGTTGAAACCCTCCATGTGCTCTTCCACTTGCTGCGGAGTCCAAGATGGTTCGGGCAGCGTCACGTTGAAAAATGCTTCCTTGGCGACCTTTTCATAAGGCCCGGGCGTGTCCATGGACGCCGTGGTCAGGGCGCGCATGAAGGGCGGCGTTTCCTCCAGTAGAGGCAGCACCGGCGAAGGGATGGTGATGATCCGGTGGGCGGTGATGTAGTCTTTTAGTCCGCCCAGGACGTCGCGAAAGGATTGCAGCAAATGATCGGGCGCGGGATGGTCGTGCGTGGCTTCGTCCAGGATTTGCTGCGGAGTCTTGGTTGGATCGATTTTCCGAGCGGTCTCTTGAAAGGCCTGCTGGTTTCGTCGCAGATCGGCCATTCCGATTTCGAGCAGCTTGTCCAGAGGCAGGTCAACCATCTCTTCATACAACAGTTTCTTGCGAAAGAGATTGGCGCCCAGCCGAAAATCCCCCTTGGATCGGGCCAGGAGATCGTTTTGCAAAAAGGCCTGGTAGTGTTTCAGACCGTCGATGGCCATGTCGTTGGATTTTTGGAATTCAGCCAGGAGCTTCGCATCCGTCACTTCTTTGAACGCCGCGGGAACGTCGTTTTGGAAGAAGCTGACGATACCTGGCAGTTGCTCGATCGCGATCTCGGTGTAGATGCGCGGAGGATTCTTGAGATTGGCGCGAGCCGCTTCGAACACGGCGGGGAACTGCCGCTCGCGCGCGATCACCGATTGCAAACGATCGGCCGGGGGCGCGAACGTGCGGCTCATAATCACAAAAATGCTGGTGGTGACTCCGCTGGAGTAATTGTCGGGATTCCTTTCCCAGCCGCGGACCTGTTCCAGCTCGAGCAGCGTAGCGCGGATGTAATTCAGGATGAGATCCCGGTCAGGGTCGGTGGGCAGCGCGGAGAATTCCTTTTCGGCAGCATGCAAAACATGGCTCTGGGCGGTGATGGCCGCTTTGGAATAATCTTCCAGCAGTGAGTCGTATTGGTGAAAGCCATCTGCCGTTCTGGTCGTGGGATTGAATTTGAAGTAGACGTCGTCGAAGAAGCGGTCCACTTGTTGAGCGGAGGCTTGAGCCAACAGGCGGCCGCAAATCATGGTTGAGACTATGGCAAGTAGGCAGAATACGCGAAACATTCCTATATTATGCCGTCGTTAACACGCCCGGGTGGAAAATGCAGTAGAATTGTCCACCAGTAGGAGTTCCTTTCCCATGCAGGTGCGAGGCGCAGCCGCGGCTCTGTTTCTGTTTGGCGCCATCGTCGGCGCCCAAAGCCCGCAGATCGCGCCCCCTCCGCAGCCTGCGCCCCCGCAGACTGCGCCCTCGCAGAATACAGCCCCGCAAAATACAGCAGAGATGTCTTCTCGCGACGCGCCCGCCACGTTCAGCACCAAAGTGAACCTGGTCATGGTTCCGGTGGTTGTGCGCGACGCAAAAGGCAAAGCGATCGGGACACTGCAAAAGGAAGACTTTCAGCTTTTCGATAAAGGCAAGCCGCAGGTGATCTCTAAGTTCTCCCTCGAAAAGGCCGGCGAGTCGGTGATTCCGGCGGAGGTGGCGACGGATGAAGCCGCGATTGATAAAGATCGAAGCGATAAGCCTGACAAGTCCCCTGGGCCGATCGCCCAGCGATTTGTCCTTTACCTGTTTGACGACGTCCACACCAGCACGTCGGATTTGATGCAGGCTCGCAATGCGGCCGATCGCCACTTAACTGAGTCGCTCGATCCCTCCGCGCGCGCGGCCATCTTTACTACCTCGGGGCAGGGCAACGTGGATTTCACTGACGATCACGTGAAATTGCACGATGCGCTCCTCAAGCTAATGTCGCGGCCAACTATGGGGCCGCCGGGATCGGATTGCCCGGATCTCACCTACTATATGGCGGATCTGATTCAGAACAAGAACGACCCGGGGGCTATGCATGCGGCGGCCACGGAAGTGCTGGCCACCTGCGATCCTCCCCCGCCCATCCCCCCAAGTACTCCCAATTATCAGCAAATCATGCAGCAAGCCCAACAAAACGCCGAGAACGTTTCGCGTGCTACTGCCTCGCGTGTCCTGGGTCTCGGCGAGCGCGACACGCGTCTGGCATTCACCGTCCTTGAGGGCGCCATCCGCCGGCTTGCCGCGGCCCCTGGCGACCGGACCATAATCTTCGTCTCCGCCGGATTTTTTCTTACCGACGATCTGCGTCAGGAAGAGACGGACATCATGGACCGCGCCATCCGCGCCAATGTGCGGATCAGCTCGCTGAATGCTCGCGGACTTTACACCATCGTTCCAGGAGGGGACGCCAGCACCGGCTCTTCGGCCGGCGGTGTGGAAGTTTTGAATGCGAAGGCGCGCTACCAGCAGGAGTCGGCGCTCGCCGAAGAAGGTGTCATGGAGGAGCTCGCCGACGCCACCGGCGGCCGGTATTTTCACAATAATAATGACCTGAAAGCGGGCTTGGGTCAGATTGCGGCGTCGCCCGAGTTTGTTTATGTTCTGGGATTCTCGCCGCAAAACTTAAAACTGGATGGGGCGTATCACGTGCTCAAGGTCACGCTGAAAATGCCCCACGGCCTGGATTTACAGGCCCGGCGTGGATATTACGCTCCCCGGCATTTGGCCAACCCGGAAGAGGACGCCAAGCGGGAAATCCAGGAAGCGCTGTTTTCTCGTGATGAATTACAGGACATTCCCGTCGAATTGCATATGCAATTCTTCAAATCCAGCGACGTTGCGGCCAAGATCGCCGTAGTGGCGCGCGTGAACGTGAAGAACCTTCGCTTCCGCAAGGCGGACGGGCGCAACAACGACAACCTGACGATCCTTTCGGGTGTTTTCGACCGGAACGGAAACTACATCACTGGTGCGCAAAAGTTGGTTGAGATGCGCTTGCAGGATTCGACTTTGGAGAAGGTGCTAAATTCCGGTATTACCGTAAAGACCAACTTCGACGTGGCGCCGGGCAGCTATGTGATCCGGCTCGTGGTGCGGGATTCGGAAGGACAGACCATGGCGGCGCGCAACGGCGTCGTCGAGATTCCATGATTGAGAAACGATGGATGGAGGTGCGATCGTGAATTTTCAGCGCATGTTTTCTTTCGCCGCGCTTCTCGCGCTGGCTTTTTATCCGGCGGCTCGCGCGCAGGCGCCGGCGGACTCCGGAGCTGTTCTCCGCACCGAGACCAAACTGGTCCTGGTGGATTCCGTGGTCACCGATAAGAAGGGCAACTACGTTCACGATCTGGAAGCCAAGGATTTTCGTGTTTTTGAAGACAACAAAGAGCAGCAGATCAAGAGTTTCTCGTTCGAAGCCGGTAAATCGGCGCCCAACCTGAAGCACTACCTGGTGCTCTTTTTTGACAACTCGACCATGGACTTCGGCGATCAGGCGCGCGCCCGGCAAGCCGCGTCCAAGTTCATCGATACCAACGGCGGCCCCAACCGGCTGATGGCGATTGCCAATTTCGGCGGGGCGCTGCAAATCGCGCAGAATTTCACCGAAGACCCGCAGCGCTTGAAGAATGTCGTCAATGGGATCAAGTTTTCAGCCGTCGCGCCCAATGGGTCGGATGCGGGCGCGCCGCAGATCAGCGCCCAAATGGCCAGCTTTGGCGCGCGCGACGTGCTCTATGCGTTAAAGGATTTAGCCAAGAGCCTTAGCTCGATCCCCGGACGCAAGACTGTAATTCTGATCACCGGCGGGTTCCCGCTGACGCCAGAGATCATGTCCGAAGCCACCGCTGCGATCAGCGCGTGCAATAAATCGAATGTGGCCATTTATCCGATTGACGTGCGCGGCCTGGTGGCGGCCACGCCGCAAGCCAGATTGAGCGCACCCGATCGCGATGTTCGGTTTGTGCCGGCATCCTATATTCCCGGCGGCATGGCCTTCTTCGTGCCGCAGCACGGAGGCGGAGGTGCGGGAGGTGGTGGAGGAGCCGGAGGAGCCGGAGGCGGTCATCCGGGCGGAGGTACTGGAGCTCCAACCGGTGGTGCCCCGGGCGGCGGCTCGCCGGGCGGCGGGCACGGTCCAACGTCCAGCCCCACACCCACTGGAGGAACGCCCACTCGAGGCGGCAGCGGGGGGAACAATGTGGGAAGTTTGAACCCGTATGGCCTCAACTCGCCCTGGAACAATCCGAGCGCCCAGTCGCGCATGATCATTCCACAAATTCCGGATAGCACTTCGACCAACCAGAACATCATGTTCATGCTGGCTGCCGGCACTGGTGGCTTTGTCATTCACGAGACCAACGATCTGACCTCGGGCATGGAGAAAATCGGAAAAGAACAAGATGAGTACTATGTTCTGGGGTACACGCCGCCGGAATCGGAAGACGGAAGTTGCCATACCTTGCGCGTCAAGCTGGACCGCAGCGGAACGGAAGTGCGATCCCGTACCGGTTATTGCAACTCCAAACCCCAGGATCTGCTGGCCGGCAACTCCACCGAGAAGGATCTGGAAACCCGTGCCGCCTTGGCGCAAGCGGGGAATGTCACCGCTTCCATGCAGCTCCCGTATTTTTACACCTCTGCGAACGTGGCGCGCGTGAATGTGGCGATGGAGATGGCCACCGATAACGTGAAATTCGATAAACAGAAGGGCAAGTTCCACGCCACCATCAGTGTCCTGGGCTTGGCATATCTGCCGGACGGATCGGTGGGCGCACGCTTCAGCGACTCCATGAAGCTCGACTTCGACGATAAGAAGCAGATGGAGGCGTTCAAAGAAAGCCCAATGCATTACGAGAACCAGTTCGACGTGGCGTCGGGAAAATACAATCTTAAGGTGGTGTTTGCCTCCGGCGGCGAGAGTTTCGGAAAGGTGGAAATGCCGCTGTTAGTGGATCCTTACGACGCCAAACAATTCAGCATGAGCAGCCTGGCGCTGAGCAAACAGGTGAGGCGTGCTTCCGATCTGGGAACCGGTCTGGACGCGCTTCTGCTCGAAGATCGCGTGCCTCTGATCGCCGATGGTATGCAGTTAGTGCCCTACGGGTCCAATCATTTCAAGAAGGGCGATTTGGTGGCTTTTTATACTGAATTCTATGAGCCGCTCCTGGTGACGGGCGATCCAAAAACCCCGCCGGTGGTCGCGTTTGAGCTGCGCGTGCTGGATGGCAAGACGGGTGAACAAAAACAAGACACCGGCCTGATGCGCGTGGGACTTCCCAAACAAGCCGGCAGTCCTACGGTTCCGGTGGCGGCCAAGATTCCGACCGAGTCTCTCGTTCCCGGTTCCTACAAGGTTGAAGTCAAAGCTGTAGACGACGCGGGCAAAGAGTTCAAGCGGACCACCGACATCCAAATCGATTAGCCGCTTTGGACGTTTATCTGCTCGACGGCACATACGAGCTGTTCCGGCACTACTATGCGCTGCCGTCCGCTCGCGATCAGGACGGTCGCGAGGTCGCGGCAGTGCGAGGCGTGCTCGCCTCGGTGCTGGGCATGATCAGCGGCGGCGCCACGCACGTCGCGGTGGCCACCGATCACGTCATTGAGTCGTTCCGCAACGGCTTGTGGCCGGGCTATAAGACCAGCGAAGGCGTTGAGCCCGAACTACTGGCGCAATTCCCGTTGCTCGAAGAGACTCTATCGTCCGCCGGGATCGTCGTATGGCCGATGGTGGAGTTTGAGGCGGACGATGCCCTGGCTGCCGGTGCGGTTGGCGCGGCCCGTGATCGACGAGTGGATCGCGTGATTATCTGCACACCGGATAAGGACCTCGCGCAATGCGTGAGCGGGACGCGCATCGTTCAGTTGAACCGGCGGACGCGCGTCACGATCGACGAGGCTGGCGTAATCCAAAAGTTCGGTGTTCCGCCGGGGTCCATCCCCGATTACCTCGCGCTGGTGGGCGACGCTGCCGACGGCTATCCGGGCCTGGCGGGCTGGGGGGCGAAATCGACCGCTGCGGTTCTCGCGAAGTTTGGCCATATCGAGGCTATACCCGCGGACTGGCGCGACTGGCACGTAAACGCCACCAGCGCGAGCGCCCTGGCGCACACACTCTCCGAACAACGCGATCAGGCCCTTTTGTTCCGCACGCTCGCCACGCTCCGGACCGATCTTACGCTCTTCGAGGACGTGGAGCAATTGCGATGGGACGGTCCTACTCCCGGCTTCACCGCGCTGGCGGCACGATTCGACGCGGCGAAAACTGAACCGAAGCGGCGGCAAGGGCGTCCCTAGCGCGGTGCGAGGTTCGCCGGCAGGTTAGTTGGCGGGCACGTTCTTGGACAGCGCCTTGGGGTCCATTGGCGCGTCCGCCCGCAACATGGCTAAGCCGGACGCAAGATCGGAAGCCTGCGGGATCACCGTGCTAAGCCCGGTGAGATCGAGGACATGCTGGATGGGGGCACCGGCACCTGCCAGCACGAAACGTCCAGACGGTTTCCGTATTACGGAAGTGTAAACGCCCACGATGAACGCAACTCCCATGGATCCGATGGCGGCGACATCCTGGAAATCGGCAAGCACTTTAATGCATACCAGCCGCTTGATATCCTCCATTTTGGTTTGCATATACTCCATCTCGGGCCCTGCAACGAAACGTCCTTTGCAGCGCAGGATGCAATAGCGGTCGTGTTGTTCAATCTCGATAAGCATAAGGCACCTCAGCAGTAGCTTTCTTGCGCGGTCGTTCAACCTTCACCAGGGATAGCGAGAGGCGGCTCGAAAGACCGCCTAGGTTTCGTACAGGCTGTCCTGAGGAGCGGAAATGCGAAGTCCTTCTCCGCTCCTGCAGGAACCGACGGGCTATCTTCCCGCTTTTTTCGCCTTGGAGGCTCCGGGATAGTCCGGATTAGGAGCCAATGCTCCTTGAGCATTCGGCACCAGGATGGCCACCAACTTCTTTGTGCCGGGAGCGGGTACATTAGTTCCTTCACCTGGGTCGGGAAGGACGACGCTGAACGTGGAAGTTTTATGCGGGTCTTGTGGGCAGGGCACCGACTTATGCAGCTCGGTAAGAGTCACGTGGAGCGTTTCTCCCTTTACGTGGACGGCGAGCTCGCGCGACGGCTCCCCGGCGAGATCTGGCCGTTGGCCTGGGCCAAATTGGATGCTATCCCCCCGTTCAAACTCAATTTCGGCCGACTCGACCGATTTGCCATTTTCTGCTAACTTACATCGAATCACTGCCATGATTTCTCCTTTTTGTTTACGGAACGTTGGAACCTAACAACTGTAGAAAGCGAGGAGTACGCCGTAAGTCCGCCACCTCCGGGTACTCATTCAACTGCACCAGGACGGAATGGGCCAGGGCTGGGGCCAAGCTCGTGAGGAAATTCAACGTTTGTTCTCTATGGCCGAGCGCTTCGTAGGTCAGCACCGCCATCCCGCATGTGTCGGCGTCATCCGGTGACAGGTGCAAGGCCTGCGCAATTTCATACTCCGCCTGATGCTCATTGCCAAGACGGGCGGCGAAGTAGGCCAAATAGGCGCGGTCTCGACCATCGCGCGCATCGCCTGTTAAATCGGCTTCAGCCAATTCCAATCCGTGCCGAAACGCATCGTTCGCGCCTGCGCTATTACCTTCCCGGCTATAGGCAAAACCCAGCCCCAGCCATAACCTCACCGTCACGGGACCCAGAGCAATAGCCTGCCGATACGAAGAGGCGGCCTCATGATTCTTCCCGGTGAGTAGAAACACGGCGGCGAGGGCGTTTTCGCTGCGCGAGGAATCCTGCAGCCGAATGGCGGTGCGAAGCTCACGCTCGGCCTCCGCGAACCGCTTGAGACTCCCTAAGCCGATGCCAAGAACATAATGGGAATCGGGTAGGTTCTGAGCTAAGGCCGCCATTTTTTGGAATTCTGTTAGCGCGTCAGCGTATCGCCCACGATGAGTAAAGAATGTACCGAGATCCCGATGGTATCTGGCGTTATCCGGTTCAACTTGAGTAGCCTTTTGTAGCTCGGCTAACGCATCATTCAATTGAGCGTTCTTTTCATAAGTGAGGCCCAGAAGCCGGTGCGCCTCGCCATTACTGGGTTGAACTTCGATGGCCCGCTTGTAATCCGCCTCGGCCTGCTCGTACAATCCGGTGTCCGCTTTCAGAAATCCCGAGATCAAATGGACTTCTGGAAGATCCAAATCGCGAAGTTCGGCCTGTCGCACCGACTCTTCGGTCGCATCTTTCCACGAAGTTTTGCGGGTTTGAAGGTACTCGCGCCATTGCGCTTCTGCTAATCCGGCCCAGGTGAGAGCCGTATCCGGATCGGCGGCAACGGCACGTTGCAACAGAGCGACGGCATCGTCGTGCTTGACATCGTCGCGCACGTAGGACAGGCCGGTGACGTAATCCTGGCGGGCAACCGGGGCCACCGTTGCATTGGTCGCAGGAGGTGGAATGTGCAACACACCGGTCGCCATCCCCGCCATGGCTTCGGGAGCGTACCGCAACTCCTGCGGCTTATATCGCATGGTCCATTCCCTCGTCGTAGCGCCGGAACCCGTATCCGTCAAGTACACGTGAAGGATCACATCCTGGTTCTCATGCTCTCCTTTTGCGGTCTCTAGTTTTCCGTACAAGACGCGGTTGGCTCCGAGTGCCTCCCGGGCTTTCTGGGCCGACTCCACTTTCTTGCGCGCAATATCACCCGGCGAGATCACTTCTAGGCGGGTCTGGGAGTTGCCTCTGAGGCGGGACAGTTCGCGCGACGCGTCCCTCGACAGATTCGCGGCCAGAGGCGCCATGGCCGAGCTTGCTTCAAAGGGCAGCACGGCCAGGCGCACTGTCTCTTTGGGCGCCGAGGTGCGTTGAAAGGTGACCAGTCCCGAGACCGCGGCCAACAAAACCGCAGCGGCAGCCGCCAGCCACCACCGCAGCGCGCGCGATGGTTGCAGGGCCACCGCCACTTCGCCGGCATCTCGAAAGCGCTGGTCCGGATCCGGGTCCAGGCACTTCTGCAGAATAGAATCCCACCCGTACCGCACTGACGGCGGCTTGTGTTTCGAGCGATCCTGCCACGGGATCTCCGGCGGATAGGGGAGATGACTCGCCATCAGTTCGTACAGAATCACGCCCAGCGCGTACACATCGGACCCCTTGGTTGGCTTTTCGCCTTTCCACAACTCCGGCGCCATATAATCCGGCGTTCCGCCTGCCTGGCTGGCTAACAATAAGCCGGAACGTGCCGCGCCGTTAGCCGAGCTACCGGCTTTGTCCCCCGCCGACCCAAGGGGCTTACGCGCCAGCCCGAAGTCGGTGATTACTGCCCGCACCTCCTCGCCCGCATCTTTGGTGAGGATTACGTTGTTGCTCTTCAGATCGCCATGCACCACGCCAATCCGATGCGCTTCCGCCATTCCGGCGCAGATCTGCCGCCCGATCCCACGGGCTTCGGCTTCCGGTAGCGGTTCGCGGCTGAGGCGTGCGGACAGCGTCTCACCTTCCAGAAACTCCATGGTGAGAAAATCGATTTCCCCACTCGCGGTGGACGCCGTGTGGATCTCGAAAATCTTGCATACATTAGGATGGCTGATCTCGCTCGCGTGGCGTACTTCCGGCGGCAGCCGTTTGCGGAATCCGCTCTTGGCGCACTTGAGCGCGATGCGGCGGCCTAGTCTTTCGTCCTGCGCTTCATAAACGATTCCCATGCCCCCCTGCGCCACCTCCCGCACAATCCGGAAGCGGTCTGCCAGCAAATCTCCTGACTCGAACCGATGCTCGCGCAAGGCCGGAAAAAGCGGCTCCAACAGGAAATCTTGCATATGATGGTCCCATCGCACGTAGTCCCACACCTGGCTGAACAGCTCGGTGTCTCCTTCGCACGCGGTACGCACGTAGGTTTCGCGGGTTTCCAGCGGCTGGCTTAAGGCCAGTTCCACCAGGGTCATAACCAGATCGTCATCCTGCGCTTTGGGCATGCCCCGGCTCCATACGCGTGTATAACCATCTGCGCGCGTCGCTCCAGGTTCGTTGCATCGTTCGGAGCTTTACGCCCATGGCCTCGGCCGCTTCTTCGTCAGTCAGACCGAGGAAAAACTTCATTTCCACGAGCATGCTCCATTCCGGCTTCGTTTCCGCCATTTCATCCAGCAGCCGATCTACCGCGATGGCGACATCGAGTTTGCCGCTGTCGCCCGGAAGAACACTTTCCAATCCCTCCAACCCCACGAACTCCGCCGAGGGCCGTCCGCGCGCGTGATCGATCAAATGCCTTCGCATGGCTCTAGCAGCTATAGCGAAAAAATGCTTGCGGTTCTGCCAATCCCGCTCCCTGGCGGCGACCATGCGGAAATAGACTTGGTCGACCAGTTCGGTGGCCTGCAGTGAGTGGTCCTTGCGCTCCCGCTGCATCAGGTAGTGCGCTAAACGGCGCAAGTTCGGAAGGACCAGGCTGAAGAGCTGGTTTTCAGCCTCGCGGCTTCCCTCTCTCCACTGGTGCAGAAGTTGCGTGATGTCTCCCATGGGCTTGTCCATAGGCTCACCAGATGTGGGCGAATTGTACCACATGGATTCGACGAAAGCGAATAGGCAAAGAAACACGAAATCAAGATAGTGGCGGACTCTTCCGCGCTCCACGCTATCCATGGCGAGAGTAAGCAGCCCGGTTAGTCGGGGAAATGGAGCAAATTATGAAGAATTTCAAGCAGTTGGCCGTGTTCGTGATCTTTGCGGCCCTGTCAGGTATTGGTTTGCGCGCGCAAGATGTCTACCTGCGGGCGGCCGTTCCGTTCGATTTCCACGCCGGTGGCAAACTGATGCCCGCCGGCGAATACATAATTCAAGAGCAAGGCCCCGTGGTCTTCCTGCGGACGTGGGATAGGCCAGGCCCCATATTAATGACTTTTGGGGTCTCAAATCCAGGTCCTTACCGGAAAGCCCAGCTGGATTTCAATCGCTACGGGAACGAATATTTTCTGACGACAATCTGGGATTCATACTCTCAGGACGGTCGACAGGTACGTCAGACGGATCGAGAAAAGGAACTGGCCAAACGAGGCAATATTCCAGTGCCAGCCGTGGTAACGATTGCCAGCAGCAAATAGTCCCTCCGTGGCGCACGCACTCCGGGAGGTGCGTGCGCCACGGTCTAGTGTAGAATCGATCATTATCCCGTGGTAGAAACCAAGACTCAGCAGATCGGCGATGTCACGGTTGTGGAGTTGTCCGGCCGCCTCCTTCTCGGCAATGCTCTCAGTTACGCCGAGAATGCCATCAACCGGTTGATCGACGGCGGAACGCGCAAGATGGTGATCGATCTGGCCCGGCTGGATTACATCGACAGCTCGGGACTAGGGATGCTGATCTTCTGCGGCGGACGGATGGAGCAAAGCGGAGGCCGGATGCGCGTGGCGGGCGCAAGCGGGGCGGTGTCGCGCGTATTTGAAATCGCTCACGCCAACCGCGTTCTACAATTCGATGCGGATCTCGCATCGGCCTGTCGCGAGCTGAGTCCTGAAAGCACATGAAATGCGCGCTCCTGCTTCTCGTCCCGCTGAGTTTACCGGCTCAGAGCTACGATCTCGCTATCAGCAATGGTCACATCATTGATGGTACGGGCTCACCCTGGTACGCAGGCGATATCGCGATCCGCGACGGACACATCGCAGCCATTGGCCATCTCGATCCGGCGACCGCCCGACGGACCATCGATGCCGCCGGTATGGTGGTGGCTCCCGGCTTTATCGACATGCTGGGGCAGTCGGAAAAAACGATCCTCGTGAATCCCCACCTCCCTTCGAAAATTTATCAGGGCATCACCACCGAGATCACCGGCGAAGGTGGCTCGGCTGCCCCGCTCACGGACGCCATTCGCGCGGCCGATCACGCGGATTACGAACACTACAAAATCGACCCGTCGTGGAATACGTTCCGAGAGTTTTTCGCCCGTCTCGAAAAACAGGGCATGGGAATCAACCTCGCCAGCTACGTCGGCGCCACCCAGGTGCGAAGGGCAGTGATCGGCGATGACGATCGCGCGCCTGTCGCCGCCGAGCTCGATCGCATGAAAGCGCTGGTGCGCGACGCCATGCGCGACGGGGCGGTTGGGGTGTCCACTTCACTGCAATACGCGCCGGCGCCTTATGCCACTACCGAAGAACTGATCGCTCTCGCTGCTGAGGGCGCTAAGCTCGGGGGCATCTACGCCACACATATGCGCAGCGAGGGCGATGCGATTCTTCCCGCCATCGACGAAGCGATCCGAATTGGCCGTGAAGCTCACGTCCCGGTTGAAATCTGGCACCTGAAGGCATCGGGGCGACAAAATTGGGGGCGCATGCCTGAGATCGTTGCCCATATCGACCAGGCCCGGCGCTCAGGCGTTGAAATTGGCGCCAATACGTACGCCTACACGGCATGGTTCAACAGCTTCTCGGCCTTCATTCCGCCCTGGGCGCACGATGGCGGCGACGCCAAGCTGATCGAGCGCCTCAAGGATCCGGCCATGCGCTCCCGTATCCGCAAAGAATTGCAGATCCTGAGCGCAGCTTGGGATAACGAATGGGAGGAGATCTCAGGCCCTGATGCGATCCTGCTGAGCGTCGTTCAGAATCCCAAACTGCTGCCCCTTCAAGGCAAGACCATTGCGGAAATCGCAAAGCTCTGGAACAAAGATCCCATCGACACCATCTTCGACCTCCTGATCGAAGACCATGCGGCCACGGAGGTCGCAGTTTTCGGAATGTCCGAACCCGACGTCAGGCTCGCGCTCCAGCAACCTTGGGTCAGCGTCTGCAACGATTCTCAGGGCACGGCGACGGACGGCTTACTTGGCCAGGAACATCCACACCCGCGCGCCTATGGAACGTTTCCGCGCATCCTCCGCAAGTACGTCCGTGAAGACGGCGCGCTTACGCTGCCCGATGCCATCCGGAAATTCAGCGCGCTGCCCGCCTCGCACCTGCGGCTGGCCGACCGCGGCGTCATCAAAACCGGCATGTGGGCGGATATTGTGGTTTTTGATCCCGACGCCATCACCGATGTCGCCACGTTCGAGAAGCCGAACCAACTTTCGGCGGGAATGCAGTATGTGCTGGTGAACGGCGTGCCGGTCATCGAGCACGGTAGCATGACGAATGCGCTGCCGGGAAAAGTGGTTCGCGGACCAGCCTGGAAGCCGTAACTACGGTGTAAGAAGAATCGGCTGTTTGCCAATAGTCACAGCGCCGTTCTCAACGGTGCATCCGCTGCCGGTAACCGTGGCGCATTGCGTGTACGGCGAAGTATTAAATGTGGCCGAGCCGGCAGTATTCCATACAATTTCTTCGGTGACCCCGCTTGCTGAAACAAGATTGCAGGTGTAGACTGTGTCCGACTGCTGGCAGGCGCCTTCAAATGAAGATCCGAGAAGCCATTCCTCTACCACGGCATACGCCTCAGCCGCCTGATAGATGCCTCTGTCCGACGTGTCATAGAGCGTTCCCCATGAGTTATTGCCCCATTGATACCAATAAAATCGGGTGAGCCCATTCGACGCCGCGAGAATATAGGAGCGCGGGAGGAACGCCGTCATGTTGTTGAGACAGGTCTGGGCAAAGGGCGGCGAGGCCGGGCAGTTCGTGATATTCGTATTTAGTCCCCAGCTGGATTCCGAATTGATGAGGGGCAGATTCGACAGGCCATCGGCGGCCATCACCGCTTGCATGTTCGTGATCAGATTTACAATTCCCTCGGGATTCGGGTTTCCAAGATACAGATGAAACGCTATGCCATCTGCCACGGAAGCCCCACGAACAACTTTGCCGCTCGGCAGCTTCACTGACGTGTTCAAGTAGTAACTCATCGCGTCCTGAGGATTGGACGTCGGGTGGGCGCCAGCCGTGAAGTGCGTGTTGTTGCAACCGCAGGTGCTGGGGGTGAGGACCAGCGCGCTAGGATCGTAACTCTTGATGATGGTTCTGGCGTCGGCCGCCATACGGACCAGTTGCGCGGCGGTTCCATTCCAGAAAGCCTGATAGTTGTTCGCCTCGTTCCAGATCTCGAAATATTGGATCGTCTCTCCTGCTTGCTGGAGATGCTGCATGAGGGCGGTGACAAAACCTTGGAAATCCGCATCGGTGCCCGAGCCATTGCTATTCACGTCGGCGGGCGCGTCGCAGGGGCCGTCGCCATTTGTGAGCTCCGCGCAATTCGTGTCGGTGGGATTGGAGCTATAAAATGTAGGGTCGCCGCCGAAGGTGTAAAGCACGGTCTGGCCGTTCTGATTCGCGGCGCTCACCATCGCATCGAGCGCGGTCCAGGTATATTGTCCCTTGGACGTTTCGATCTGATTCCAGCGGGTTCCGGAGTCCCATAGACGCACGGAGCCGAATGGCACACCCGCGGCCGAAGGCCATGCAATGGTCGTGTTGTTCACATCCAGCCCGAAAAATTCCGGCTGGATCGGGGCCGATAGAGGATTATCCACGCTGACGAGAATCATAGAGGAGTTTGCCCAGTCCCCGGCCGAGTCAATTACTTGCGCTGAAAGCGTGTGAAGCCCGTTCGCAAAGTTCTTCGTGTTCCAGCTATACGTCCAAATTCCGGGACCCGCGGAGATGTTATACGATCTTCCATCGATCGAAAGCACGATGGAAGTAATTTCAAGCCGGTCCGAAGCAGTGCCTTCGATCGTCACCACATTCGACAGCGTGGCCCTGCTTGTTGGGAAGGTGATGTTGATCTTTGGGTCAGCAGTCTTATTCGCTAAGGAGGTGGTCGGCAGAAGCACGACCGTTAGCAGCGACAGAGCCGTCGCACAGCGGTTCAAGATGTTCATTGGCAGAATGCATTGTGTATTAGCGAAGTAACACAAGTCAATAGGGAGAAATGAAAAACTGTGTCATGCCATCGCCTGTAATGCGAGTGACCATGTAAGGAAAACCACGGCGTTTTTTTGTTGGGACAAGATACCGTGATTACGGTGAAGCCAGAGCGACACCTTCAACGTGAAGATCAATCTCGCTGGCGCAAATACTTGACCGTGTGCACTTCAATCCAATCCGTATCGCGGATCGTGATGACCCACAGTGGGAGTCCAAAGCTGGCCGGTGTTATGAACGATGCGCTTAGGACCGGAGCTTTTCAAGGCGTCGATAGGTCCCGGCCCGCAACTTAGGACAAAAAATATTTTAAATGAATCGGGTCGGCTTCCGTCTGCGCAATGAATTTCGGTCATTTGTAGTAAGGCTAATAATATGATTACTTCTATATGTTCTAGTAATACTATTACTCCCAGGCCGCGTCATGGACTCGTAATGAACTAGGAGCACTAATCGAGCAGTCGCGCTATTTCCGGAATCTATATCTCCGCTAGCAACCGTGCGTCATCGCGGGCCAAATCGCCAGTGTTTTCAAGGACGCCTCAATAGAACCAGATCATGTCAGCCGCGAACATCAACTGGCTTTTCTTAGTCCCGTTGTTGTAAGCGGGTGTATCATAGGCGCGCTCGTACCTTAACTCGGGACGAAAGACCACGGTCGATCCGATCCAATGGTTCCAGGAAAGATCGTGCTCCGTGTAGCTCGTTTTGAAACCGGTTCGTTGGCCCTTGAGGTCGTTGAAGTATTCATTTCGGGCGATGAGCGCATCTTTCCTCCCGATCTGCCGGCTTATGTAATGCAGGGTGGCCCATTCCGGTGCGAAACAAGTTAGTTCAGTCGTGTTGTTACACACTGCCCCGTTGGAATTATTAATGAGCAGGGACGCGGCCGCGGAATTCGTGACGTTAGGCGTCTCTTTCATGTACTGATACCATGTCTCCCATGCCATGTGCCATTTTGATTGTCCGAACTTGTGATACCAGGTCGCGTAATATGCAGCCAAATTGTTGTAATTATATTTGCCGTTGTTGAGGGAATTAGCGCAGATGTAGATATTGTCGCCGCCCTGCGCCCAGTTATAGGCGACGCAGACATTTCCCGTCAGTTTGGCGTCGGGCGCCCAGGGCGCAGCCTCGCATCCACCGGACACGCCGATCTGAGTGGTCCAATGATTGCTCCATTTCGTAGTCATATTGACGCCCGTTTGCGTATAACAATCATAGGTGTAAGTCAGCGAATGAGTGTAAGTATAGTTATTCGGAGCCAACTGGGCCTCAATATCCGGCAGCGAAATGTAGCGTCCAAACCTTACATCGGTTCCCTCGCCGAGTTTGGGAAAATATAAGTCCACATACATCATCACTGGGTCGTATCCAAGCCTGTTGCCGACAGAACCATTCGCCTTGGCGTTATCGAGTAGTTGTTGGCTAAAGTAGCCTTCCGCGGTCGTGAATCGATAATCCAACCCATACAGGTTGGTTAAGCGGAACCCCCAATCGAAATGGTCGGTCTGTACTGTGTCCGGTACGCGTTCGATGTACAAAGTTGCCTGGTCGAGTTGAAGCGAATTCGGGACCTCAGCGTAAGCGGCCGGGAGATTTCCATACGGGCGGGCGCTGGACGTACTGATGTTCATACCTAGATCCGCCCACCCGTAGATTTGAATGTTGGCCTTTTTCCACCAATCGCCGTGCGGGCCGGTTTGCAAAGCTATTGTGAGGGGATACGACGTCGCATTGGGGTAACCAATCCAAACCGTACTTCCGATCGGCCACACACTGAAGGGAAACGGGGGGCTCGAAATCGGCATCGGATAACCGCGATACTTAGGAGCTTCTCCGTTGTGGGGGCCGAGGTGCCAATCGTTGTAATATGCTTGAGCGAAACGCGCCCAGAAGCCTTTGTGCGAGGTTGCGGGGTCCGTATTTCCTAAGGGCGTCACGGGTTCCGCAGGAGCAGATTGCCCATCGGACGCAGACGAGCTTTCGGCGTCAGCGCTCGGCGAATCTTCCGCTCTCAGATTGGGAGACGAAGCATAAAGCAATGCGCCTGCCACCAGAGCACTGAGCGCCATCTGAATGCTGATTTTCATGTTCGGGATTAGTATGCGGCCGACGATATGAAGAAGGCATAAGGAAAGCGTAAGGACGCGGGTCCTGCTCATGACGCGGTAAGCGCGAAGGCAGTTCAAAACACGATGATGTCTTCAGTGAATCAAAGAGATAGACAATCGAAAGATTGCCTGGCGACGCATGGAGAACACCTAAAGACGATTCACCAGAAGCTCGTCTGTTTGCAAAAGCTCGTCTGTTTGCAAAAGCTCGTCGGTCTGCAAAAGACACCCGCCGGTAATGCGGGCGCCGGATGCGCGCGCACTTACGATGTCAAGACCAGTCCGAAAAGACCGCTTGCTAACGCGCCCGGCTCGGTCGACTCGGCACTTGGCGGCGGGCCAGCTCGCGCACAGCCTGCCTTATGCTATTTGAGAATTCTTCCGACCTTTTGCGACGGCATGGCCGGCGGAATTTCCTGAATATACCCCATTTGAATGGCCCGACGTTTCCAGGTGGATAAGATCTGCTGGACTCGCTGGCGAAGAAGCCCATGCCGCTGTGCTATCCTGCTGCAGCTCCACCCAAAGAAGAAATAGAGTTGTACTGCCTTTCGCTGTACATCGGGACGGTCGTGTTTTTCGAAGGTAGGCACCTGCGAAGGGAAGCTCACGCGGTTCTGACGAACTCTTCGCCGCAGTTCGTTCAGTGTAAACCGCTCCATCTTTTCTGTGTTGCCCTTTTCTGTTTCATTCGGACGCGGACGAACGCGATAAACAGGCGGCGCTGGAGGGTTAGGAAGGATCGGAGTGTGGGCAAATCGAGCTTCCATGGTATTGGAGTTATTTTGATCGAAAAGTTATAAAAGAGGCATAAAGGTGAACGAAAGAGGCAAAGAGATGAACGGCGGATTGGCTGGAAACTGATGTCAGGCCTCCTGGCAAATCTTCCGCCAGCTAATCAGCACGTTTTGCCGGAACGGGTGTCTTCGGCTAAAACGGTGACGCATGGAGAGTGTCGGCAAGCGCCGCTAATGGTGACCTTGGCTTCGACCGGTACGGCTCCCTTTACGGTCACCGACTACCAAGGCAGTATGTACAGTATCTGGAAGCACGGCGACCCTGGTTGCCACGCGCAGACAGCCAGAGGCGAGGGCTGCCCCCATTAATGGCCTAGAGCCCCCATTAATGGCCTAGAGCCCGCAAGTGCAACAATGAGGCCGAATAGTCCGGCCACGCCGTGTTTCTATTCTGGCGGTGAGGGTGGGATTCGAACCCACGGAACCCGTGAAGGTTCAACGGTTTTCGAGACCGCCCGATTCAACCACTCTCGCACCTCACCGAATCTCCATTCTAGCTGGTTTTCTAAGAAACTGGCGTGGGCCAACCGAACGTGAGCTAACCTATCCGATTCAACAAACGCGCGACAATTCTAGGACTCCTGGGGTACATAAGTAAGCGTGTGCTTAGCCGGATAGGCTAGCCATCTCGGTTACCTCAAATAAGGACATTTGGGTGGTGTGTACTCCGCAATTGGGACGCTATGCTGGAATCGGATTAATGATAAACGCTATGAAATACGTCGGCCCTCTTGCCCAGAAGCTGTTGATTCCAGGACTAGTGTGCCTGATGAGCCTGTTGTCGGTATCCCGTCTTTCAGCCCAAGTTTCCCCCCAAGCCGTGTTGACCTGGCACAATGACACCTCTAGAACCGGACAGAATCTGGCAGAAACGCTCCTGACGCCCTCGAGCGTGAACTCCAGCAACTTCGGTTTGATCTATACGCTGGCTTTGGATGGCAAGGTAGACGCTCAGCCTTTATATGTCCCACAGGTTTCGATCTCTGGCGTGTTGCACAACATCTTGTATGTCGTCACAGAGAATGATAGCGTTTATGCTTTTGACGCCGATAGTGGAATGCAGCTTTGGATGCAGTCGATGCTCGGATCCGGCGAAACAGCGTCCCCCCAGCCGAGTGACTGCGACAACATAACCCCTACGATTGGTATCACATCCACGCCTGCTATCGATATGTCGATCGGTCCCAACGGGACCATCTACCTGGTCGCCCTGTCCACTGACGGTACCAACTATTTTCAGCGGCTGCACGCTCTCGATCTAACTACCGGCGTCGACCAAACGGGTTGGCCCATAGTGATTGCGGCTACTTATCCAGGCAACAGCCCCAACGGCTCCGGGACTGTTTTGACATTTGATCCAACCCTGTACACCGAGCGAGCGGCACTCCTGATTTCTAACGGCGTGGTATATACCACCTGGGCCTCGCATTGCGACAACGGTTCCTACAACAGCTGGGTCATCGGATATAACGAATCCACTCAAGCTCCGTCCGTGATCAACCTGACGCCTAACGGGGATAAAGGCGGCATCTGGATGTCTGGTGCCGGTCCGGCGGCCGATAATACCTCGAACAACATCTATTTTCTGATCGGGAATGGCACCTTTGACACCACGCTCAACGGCAACAACTTTCCTTCCGGAGGAGACTACGGAAACTCGTTCGTGAGTCTCTCCACCAGCTCAGGACTCGCCGTGCAGGACTACTTCACCATGGACAACACGGTCTCTGAATCGACCATGGATGAAGACCTAGGGTCAGGCGGTGCGCTGTTGTTGCCTCCCCTGAACGACGCCATGGGAAATCCGCATCAACTTGCGGTGGGTGCGGGAAAAGATGGAAATGCCTATGTAGTGGATCGAGGCAACATGGGCGAGTTCAATATGAGCAGCAATGCCGTGTACCAGATGCTTCCGCTGGGCCCCAATCAGGTGTATTCCACCCCTGCGTGGTTCAACAATACGCTTTACTACGGTCCGGTCGGTTCGCCATTAGCCGCTTACCTCTTCTCGGGTGGATCGTTTAGCATGTCACCCACAGTTAGCACCAGCCAGAGTTTTGGAGTCAATTGCGCCAATACCGGCGCCATTCCTTCCATTTCCGCCAACGGATCAACGAATGGAATCGTATGGGTGTTGGATACACCGTGCAACAACAGCCTGGCGCATCTGCCGGCCGTGCTTTACGCCTTTGACGCCGGCACTCTCAACAAGCTCTACGACAGCACACAAAACACCAGCGAGAATTTTGGCGCTGGGATCACCTTTCCGACCCCCACCGTCGCGAACGGAAAAGTCTTTGTGGGAACTACCACCGGCGTGTCTGCATTTGGACTTTGCACATTTGGGACCGACGGGAGCGCGAATTTCGATGCGACAGCCCACACGGGAGGTTTCAACGTCATAACAAGCTCGGGCGCCTGCTCGTGGACCGCGTCAACCACTTCGGGCTTCATCACGATAACCACGGGCCAGACCGGGATGGGTAATGGCACTGTTTCTTTTTCCCTTCCCGCTAATTCCGGGGCGCAGCGGACGGGCACCATCATCATCTCCGGCCAAACCTTTACGAAAACCTATACCATCACTCAAGCCGCACCCAATTCCTTAGCTCCTCCCTCAAATCCTGTGCCGACGAGCGGAACCGCGGGAGTCTCTCTTACTCCGACCTTAAGCTGGACGGGATCCACCGGCGCTACTTCTTATGACGTCTACTTCGGCACCTCGCCGACCCCATCGCTCGCTACCAACACGACATCCACCAGTTATGCTCCGGGAACATTGAGTCCGGGCGTTACCTACTACTGGGGCGTGCTGGCGAAAAACTCGGCTGGGAGCAACGGTTCTCCAATTTGGTCGTTCACCACCGTAAACATGGCGGCGGTTTCAGTGACGCCGAGCTCGGGGTCTGGAATGAGCCAGACTTTCACGCTCCAATATTCCGACAGCACGGGAGCGGCGAGCCTCGCAACGGTGTGGGCGTATTTCAATGCGACGTTGGCCAATCCCGCCAGCAGCGCCTGCATGCTGTATTACAACGCCGCCAACAACCAGATTGATTTGCTGAATGACAATGCGACGGCGTGGATGCCGGCCACCCTGGGGACCGCGACGACATTGCAGAACAGCCAATGCTCTCTGAATGTGGCGACAGCGACGGCCGCAAGGAGTGGCAATACCTTGACGCTGAATGTGAATGTTACCTTCAAGCCCTCCTTTGCTGGAGCCAAGAACGTCTACCTGCACGCCGTGGATATTTCAGGATCCAACAGCGGATGGCAGCAGTTGGGCGCCTGGACTGCGACGTCCACTGTGGGCACCGCGTCGACGGTCTCGGTTACGCCAAACTCGGGATCGGGTGCGACCCAGACTTTCACACTGCTGTACTCCGACACAGCGGGAGCGTCGAGCCTCACGCAGGTGTGGGCGTACTTCAATGCGACGTTAGCCAATCCCGCCGCGAGCGCTTGCATGCTGTATTACAACGCTGCGACGAACCAGATCAACTTGCTGAGCGATAACGCGACGGCATGGACACCTGCCACCCTGGGCTCTGCGACGACATTGCAGAACAGCCAATGCTCGCTGAATGTGGCGACAGCTACCGTGGTCCCGAACGGCAACACCCTCACGCTGAATGTGTCCGTTACCTTCAAACCGGCCTTTGCCGGGGCCAAGAACGTCTACCTGCACGCCGTGGATGTATCGGGATCCAACAGCGGATGGCAGCAATTGGGCGGCTGGACTGTGACGTCCGGCGGCTCGGGCACACCGTCGACGGTCTCGGTTACGCCGAACTCGGGATCGGGCGCCAGCCAGACCTTCGCGCTTCAATATTCCGACACCGCGGGAGCGTCGAGCCTCACGCA
>Ga0207024_10115_pt1 | contig 24442 bp, 15 predicted proteins | sample Alteio_BWMinCont_44_FD_153470 | JGI IMG/M metagenome (GOLD analysis project Ga0207024, IMG submission 153470) | Enriched cells from forest soil in Barre Woods Harvard Forest LTER site, Petersham, Massachusetts, United States -... | ecosystem: Environmental > Terrestrial > Soil > Temperate forest >...
AGCAGTTGAATTCTCTTGACCTGCGAAGCCAGCAAGGCGGATTGCAGTTGCTGCAGCAGGATGTCCGCCGAGTTTGACGCTTCGGCAGTGGAGGACCGGGAGGGAGTGCCTCTCATCTGTTTCTTCAGGTCTTCCAGACGGTCTTGATCCGCGGCGATCATCTGGCGCGCCTGGAACAGATTGGCCTGGGCCGCGACCAGTTGTTGCGCCATGTCGGCGCGCAAAATCTCTGGCGCCGCCACGCCTTCCGTTTTGCTGAAGTGAGCCAGACGGTATTCCGAATCCGTCAATGCCTGCTGATATTTGTTCGTTTCCTCGGCAAAAAATTCAAAAGTTCCGGCGGGCCGCTGCAGCCGAAGATGCTTCTCCAAATAAAGCCTTCCGAGATTCTGCAGCACGCAGGCGGGAGTTTCCGGCGCACCGACTTGTCCGTACTTCACGTCAATTACGCGTGACGCTTTTTGCGCGTCGGCACGTAGGTTCGCCGCAAGGCCCATGGTCGCCCGCTCCAAAGTCTGCGCATTTTTTAGCTGCTGTTCACGGGATTCCGCCTGGGTCATGGAATCCTGGCTCGTCAGCTTGCAGATCCGGGCAACCTCTTGCAGCATGTCCCGCCCCTGCAACAACGAAATCTCAGAGGCCACTTCGTCAGCAGTAACGGACGTATCGTTCGTCACGACGACGCTTTCCTGTTGGCCTGAAACTGTTGGTTCCGAGCGCTCCCGTGCAACCACCACCTGCATGGTTGCCACGTAATAGTGATTGGCCCATCCCCACGCCGCATAGATCCCAAGCACCAGGATCAAGCAGAACGTAATCACCACCGGCCGCCAGTTGCGAAATAGCGGGCCTAGCATGTCCCGCATCGTCAGTGCGCGGATTTCGTACACCGCCGGTTTTTTCGTACTCACGTGCTCCATTGCCATCTCCGCTCATCCGCTGCGTTTCGTTCCATGATTCTGTTCCCCATACCGCGTTTACCAAGCTGTAGGGTAGGGGGGAGTCACTGCGAAGCTGTAAGGAACGTACTCTTTGAACTTGGCGATCGCTTTTTCCGGCACGAAGATCATGTCACCCGGCTGCAAATGGACATCTTCGTTGATATTTTTTCCGTGCAAAAAATCCTTGAGTTTCAGCTCGCGAACTTGCGCCCAGTTCGACGACACCGCGCGATATAAAAATACCTGAGTCTTTCCGGTCATCGCGAACCCGCCGGCAATCGCAATGGCTTGTGTCACGGTGATGTCGGCGCGCAAATCATATTGGCCGGGCTTTCCCACCTGGCCCAGAACCGTGAAGAAGGGTTTCTGAAAGTCGGTGAGATCAATGTCCACGATGGGATCGTGCAGCGTGCCCGCATAGGCTTTTTTCACGACCTCGACGGCGGCGGGCGCGGTGAGCCCTTGCACGTGAATGTCTCCCGCATTTTGCAAGGAGATAAATCCGTCGGGCTGCACGGTCACTTTCTGATTGAGTTCGGGCGAAAGAGGAAACGAAATCATCAACACATCGTCGCGGGAAATCAGGTAGCGCGGATTTCTTTGGGCGGGCGCCGTGTGATCCGTTTCGCCACGCCCGCCGTCGGCGGGCCCATTCCATGTCACACCGCGAACTTGTTGGGCATGCGTGGCGGGGCAGATCAGCAAGAGCAGGACACTCAGCCATCCCAACATTCGCGCCATTCCCGTTCTCGGCGAATTGGCTGCGCAGAAGCTTTTCGTCAAAGAATCTTTTATGGACGCCTGCTTGATTTGCATCGCCTGGAACATGTTCTTGTTCTTCTCCGCCGAAACATTGGCGCGCCTGCCGCTTTCTTCATTTTCACTTCGGCGCGCAGGTGCTTGTTGAAGTAGCGTCAATGATTCAAAAACCAAAACGGTAGAACTCCTTCAACGGGCGTGATTCTACCTGAGGCTTTGCGAAAGGAATGTGAATGGAACTTTAACATCCTGGCCGTTCACACAGTTTTTATAAAAGCTTCACCTGAGTACAACAAAAAGTTTGTACACCTCTCTAGCCCCTGCGAACCCACCGAGTCGAGGGTGTCGTGGAACGAAGGCCGGCACGCTGCTGGTGAATTGGCTCACCCTGCCCGGAAGTGTGAGTTTGGGAAGCGAATGGTTGCCCGAACATGAAAAAAGTCGCGAGGTGTGGTGCGCGGTTCGACTGTGGATCTGAATTCCTTTCCTGGTAGCGACTTAATCATCTTTGATTCTGGGTGGTTTAGCGAATTCAACCATTCGTGGATGTCCCGCTTTTTGGCGCGCAGGATTCGCCAGGAATTATCTTCATTAAATTTAAACGCAGGATGGAAACTCAGGAGCAAACAGTTCATGCCCCGAATGCACGTAACTATAATCAGTGTGATCGCTGCTGTTTTGTTCAGCGTCACTCTGGCATTTTCGCAAACCGACAGCGGACAGATTTCCGGCACCGTCACCGATCCACAGGGGCTGGCCGTCCCGGCGGCGAAAGTGGAAATCGTCAATCAGTATACGCAAGTCAAACAAGAGACGAAGACCGATGATACGGGCCATTACACGATCACGCTGCTTCCCGCGGGGCGCTACCAGGTAGCAGTCCAAGCGGAGGGTTTCAGCGCGCCTGCGAGCAAGGACATCTCCCTCACGACTGGGCAATCCACAACGTACAACGTGCAGCTGGCCGTCGGAGCAGTCAACGAATCCGTCGGCGTCCAAGCCGGAGGCGCCACGGAAATCGAAACCACGAACGCGGAAATTACCGGCACTCTGAATGAAACCGAGGTCAAGAGCTACGGCCTCAACGGTCGCGTTGCTTACCAATTGGTGGCCCTGATTCCCGGAGTGAACAACCAGACGGGACAAGATGAGGGAAAAACCGGCGTGGCGGGAAGCGCAAAATTCAGCGTCAACGGCGGCCGCGTGGAATACAACATTTTCGAGGTGGACGGAACCGATGTTCTGAATAACGCGATCAATGCGGCGCGCGGCGGCAACACGTTCATCATCAATCCGAGTGTGGATGCCATCGCGGAAATGAAGGTCCTGACTTCCAACTACGGCGCCATGTACGGGCGCACCGCTTCGGGGATCGTGCTGATGACCACCAAATCCGGCGGGTCGAGTTTTCACGGCGTTGGGTATGAATTCATTCGCAATGAGATGTTCAATGCGCGAAACTTTTTTGACCAAACCCAGCATGCTCCAACGTATCGCCGCAACGACTTCGGCTACACGATCGGCGGACCTCTTTATATTCCCGGAATCTTCAACACTAAGAAGGACAATACATTCTTCTTTTTCTCGCAGGAGTTTCGCTATGCAAAAACACCGGTGACCTACAACCAGGCGGTGCCGTCCGTGGCGGAGCGGGGCGGAGACTTTAGCGATGTGTGTCCGGCGGATAAGACGTTGGTGATTACTCCTCAAAATAAGGCCCAATTCCCGGATTGTCCGGTCGTAGCCTTCAGTTCAAGCACAGGGGTATATTCTCGATCCGCATTCAACGGAACAGTCCCGGGCACCCTTACCGATCAAGTGCCGATTGACCCGGTCTCGCAAGCGATTCTGGCAACAGGTCTTTTGCCGGCCCCCAATTCCGTCAGCGGCTGCAATTCCCCGGTTTCCACCCCGGACAATCCAGCTTGTTTCGTGGGCACGTTTTCACCCAGCTCGTCGTGGCGCGAAGAACTATTTCGCCTGGATCATAATTTCAGCCCCACCAACAACTTCTCGTTTCGCTATGTACACGACGCCTCGGAGGCCACCGTTCTTAGTCCGCAGTGGGCACTGGTTCAGAACAGCTTCCCCACGGTCCAAAACAAGATCAACAGCCCTGGGCTAAGTATGACTGCCAGCTTATCGAGCGTGTTCGGGAAGAGTTTGACGAACGTCGTTTCTTTCGATTACGTAGTGGACCACGTCACATTAACGGCCGTGCCCGGTCCGGGTGTTGATCTTTCGCGGCCTGCGGTCTTGGATGCGGCCTGTCCCACCACATCTGGAGCGCTGAATTGCATCCAGGTAGGTTCCGGTGTTACCCCCGCAGCATATTCGGTTGGCCCGATCGGGGCATTCTTCGACAACGGCTTTGGCGGCAAGATACCAAGTTTGCTTTTCAAGGGCACCAACGGGGCCTACGGTTCCCAGGGTTTTAACATTGATACAGGTTACACCCCTTGGCAGCAGGCCGCCCCCACCTACACGATCCGCGATGATGCCAGTAAGATCTTTGGCAAACACAACTTGCAATTCGGGATCCTCGTTACCATCGCGCAGCAAAACGAGTTGGGCGCCGCCAACGGTCTGAACTCCGGAAACGTGCAGGGCATCTTATCGTTCAACACCCAGGGAGCTGGCCCAAGCCCCAACAAAGTCAGCAATTGCATTGCGGGGAACAGTTGTTATTCCCAGATTGATACTTCGAATGTATTTGCCAACTTTTTGGGTGCGCAAATTGCTTCTTATCAGCAAGATAGCGTTCAGAATAAGTATTACAATCGCTATAAGCTTGCCGAGCCATATGTCCAGGACGACTGGAAAGTAACTAAGAGGATTACCGTAAACTTGGGGATGCGCCTCGGCTTATTTGGCTCCTGGTACAACTCCAAGGGAACCGCTTACAACTGGGAGCCGCAAGCCTATAACCCATCTATTGCCGCCGGGGTTTTTCTTGATCCCAACTTTGGGTTTCTGGTGCGTCCTCAGACCACAAGTTCAGGCAACAGCCTGGTTGCCGTGCCCCTGAGCCTGGGCAAGCCTGATCTCGCCATGATTAATGGCTTGGTTCAGTGCGGGGCCAATGGGGTTCCGAGCAGCTGTATGACCAGCCATATCCTTAACCCAATGCCTCGGCTTGGGGTTGCATGGGACGTTTTTGGGAATGGAAAAACCGCCGTACGGTCCGGATACGGCGTGTTCTTTGAACACGGCACCGGTTTTGAGGCCAACACGGGTTCCCTGATTGGCAGCGCCCCTTTGACCTTGAGTCAAACGGGGCTAACCCCACCTAGTTATCAATGCATCGGAGCATTCGGCCGGCTCGGGACGCCTTGCAGCAGTTACCTTTCTACCGACGCGCTGAACCCGGTTGTGACTAGCTCCGTGGCTTATCCAATTAACGTCACTTCGATTCCTGAAAAGGCCGTTTATTCCTACGCACAGCAGTGGAGTTTAAGCGTGGAGCAGCAGTTACAAAAGGGGTTGTCTGCTACTTTCGCATACGTGGGAAGTAAGGGAACTCACCTCACATCCGTAAGCGACCTCAACCAGGTTCGGCCCATTGACCCAGCATTCAATCCCTATCCTGCGGGCCGACCCATGATCTGGTCGAGTGATTGCACGAACAACGCGGGAAAATTTGAGCTGGGAGGTTCGGGCGCCGCAAATCCAAACGGCGGCACCATTATTGGTCCCGGCCAACCGGGCTGGGTGAACATGAACATCGCGTGTTATGGGGTTCCCGGATTCGGAACACCGTTCAATCCCAGCGTTTTTCGGCCGTACCCGGCTTTAGGTAGCATCTTGTCGGTTGCCAACAATGCCGATTCGCACTATAACGCCTTCCAGCTTAGTGTTCGCCGGACAGAGGCCCCGCTTGTTGTCGGACTCTCCTATACGTGGAGCCACTCGATTGATACTTCATCGGATCGTTCGGATGCGGACTTTGTCAACTCGTACGACCTGGCGGCCAACAAAGCCAGCTCCAGTTTTGACCAACGCCAATCCCTTACACTCAGCTACATCTATGACTTGCCTTTGCGGGCGAAGCATTGGACCGGCTTTCTGGATTGGCTGTTCAATCAGGACTCGGCGAAGGATGCCTCGACAGCTCCCTCCTCTGGGGGCCTGGCCGACACGTGGCTCGAGGGCTGGCAGCTTTCCGGAATTACGGTTTATCAAACTGGGACTCCGTTCAGCGTGATCAATGGCGGAAGCTCTGGCGGAACCAGCGTTTCGGACTCCGCCGGGGTGGCCAATTATTTTGGAACCGGCTCCTACGCGGACTGTGCCGGCAATCCTTACTCGAAACCGCCGGCAGGAGGAAACAACGCGCAGAGTTTCGGCCCCTTGCTCGACAATCCGGCAGCCTTCGCCGCGCCGCGGGGTCTGACGTTCGGGAATTGCGGACGAAATTCACTCAACAATCCAAGTCGCTTGAATTTCAATGCTTCTTTCCTGAAACATTTCAAGGTCTTCGGCGAGCGCGAACTCGAATTCCGCATGGAAGGATTCAACATTTTCAACCACACACAATTCCGGATCTACGACCCGGCGCATGCCGGAAGTTCCGGCAACAACGTCATCGGCTGCTACGGCGGCGCCTCCGTCAAGTATTCGGCGGCAGGAGGAGGCGGGCAGAATTGCCTCACGGGAAGTTCCTTTCTCCACCCCATTGATGCGCATGATCCGCGGATTATTCAATTTGGATTGAAATTCACTTTTTAGCGCGATGCACGGCGTATAGGCAGTCGCGAAGATCAGCGAACCTGGCGACCTTCGATACCGAATAAATTATTTTAACGTAGAGGTGAGGAGCATGGGCATTGCGAGGTTTGCTTTTACGTTCCGTCAGATGCTGGCCGACGGACCGCGCGCGACGATCCAACAGTGTGAAAAGACTCTGCCGGTCATTCTCTTGGCCCTATGCTTCGCACTGCTTGGCGCAGGCGGTTGCGGCCAAACTGCGAAACCAGTAACGCCATCTTCGGCAGGCCAGGTCAATTCCTATTTTGGCGGCCCGTTTCTAGCTCCGGGAAGTCAATTGGCAGTGAGCAGTTCCACGTTCGACCACTTCGCGAAGCAGATTGGCGTGACGGCCTTCATCAGCAGCGCGACAGCTCAAGTACCGACGGAAATTATTAATGGCACGTACGTAGATGCCAGTACGGGCTTCCTAAGCGTCTCGGAAAATTTTGCAACCAACAGCACTGGCATTCCTACCCCCCAAAACCCGCCGGTGACCGGCGCTTGGGCTGTCGAGATTCCCGGTGCTGGGGTCCTGGCTAATCTGCTTAGCTTGAACACAACCGGCGCCACGCACAGTGTAAGCGCAGCGCCAACGGCGATGGCGGAAAATACGGCTTGTCCCAATTTTTCAACCAAGACTCCATTTCTATACGTTACGGTCCCCAACGCGGCTTCTACCCACGACGCTGCGGACTACGGAACCGTGAACATAAGTACGCAGGGCTCCGCGGTCACTTTCGCTGCTCAACCATTCCTGGTTGGACCTGTGCAGCAGGCCGCTTCCACCGTGACCGGAGGTTGTTCCAATACCAACCTTGGCGCGCTGACGTCGTATCCCCTAAATTCTTTTGGTAACCCTTCCAACTTAGAGCTGATCAGCATGGGAGGGTCGGGCTTGCTGGTAAGTAGTTTTACGTCCGGGAACTCCGGCGGCTTGGGTGCTTTCGGCGGCGGTACCGGAGTAATCGGAGTTGCCGAGTCATCCACACCGATAGACATCAACGCAGTGGTCGCCGCCAAATATAACGGTTTCATCTATGCGCCACTCAACAAGGTCCACCAAAACTATGATGTCACCGTTCTGGCATCCACATTCGGAGACAATCCCGGAACATCGCAAAACTGTTCGGCTCTGCAGTCATCCCTTGCGGCCAATAACGGGCAAGGAGCTGGAACTGTTGCGGTTCTTCCTTCGGCGAACAGTATTTATGGTGGAGAGTTCCTCAACGGCACCGGCGCCGCAGCGGTCAACGATCCATCCGGAGCTAGCGGCCCTGAGAATTGTGACGTGGCGATTGATCTCGGGACCGAGGATTTTGCGAACACCGGATCGTTTCCCAATGCCACCGTGTTCATCGGCTCTAATTTCCCCCCAAACAGCGCCGCCCACCCCTGGATATGCACTGACACAGGGAAAACCTGTGCTGTTTCCTTTCCTGCGGCCGCGATCGTTGGGCAGGTGCAGGGGCAATATGTGATTTTCGCGACGGCGAGCGCGGGGTCCATTCCGGCGGCGCAGCTTCCCGACAGTATTGGCAATCGCGTGTCGCAGCCCGTGGGAATTTACTTGTTTCAAAAGGCGCAATGACACTGATTTCGTAAACCCGGAATTCTCTCTGACCACCAGACCAGAACCGGTTCCGTTTCTGAATCTTGTCAGGGCCGCGCTCGTTGGTACTTTGGGAATGACTTCATTTTGCTCGCGTCATTTGGCATCCCGCACCTTTTTCTGAAATGGATCGCAAATCCCTGAAATAAATTTGCAGCAGCATCCATCTTGTTTCTGGCGACCCGTTGAAAATTTGACTGCGAGAACGTTATTGTTACGTGTCTTTTTAAATCATCACGTGCAGCCATCCGATTTCCACGATGGGGGGGACTTTCAGGAATAAATTTTCAGCGGACGGTAACATTTGTTGACCTGCGCATTGAAAAATTTACCGCGAGAACGTTAACACTCCGTTGTTGCTTTGTTTATTTTATTTCAATTTCTTTGCGTGCGAACAGAATTCTGAATTCCCATCGCAGCTCCGCGTGAATTCCCATTGATGTATCTCTTATTTGATTTGCTGTTCATATTCCCTACATCAAATTCGGATTATAAGTGGCCCCGCAAGGCGCGGTGCGGCCGGCGGAAAATGCAATCCAAAAAAATGATTGGGTTTCACGCCCGTCCGGCTGATGCCACTCGGACGCGCCGTTCACGAAGACAGCCCCCGGGGCCAAATCATTCGCGACGCGTCAGTCAGATTAAAAAACTAAGGAGAAGACATGAAATTTGTAAAGTATTTGGCAGTACTTTCGTTTGTACTCTGCGCATTCGCGAGCAATTCGCAGGCGCAGACGGTACAATTCGTAGGAGGCGGTTCGTCAGCGTTGTTCCTGGAACTCGGACAAGCTGCACAGTCTGCTTCCGCCACATCCACACCTTGCCTTTGGACCCAGAAAAGCGTCAGCACCATCGCGGCCGTAGATAACCGCACTTCCACACCCACCCCGGAAACGGGAAACATCTGGGTTACCTGGAGCGTGGGAGCGGGAGCTTCTTGCTCTGCGCCCGCCAATCCCGGCGTCAACGTTTACTCTTACATGTCCCTGGACTCAGTGATCGGAGACCGGTGCTACTTCGAAACCGAGACGTCCGGAGTTTCCGGCTGCCAAATGTCCATGACCATTGCCGCTGGCACTGCCGGCGCGAACCTGCTCGGAACGAGTTACCCTGACTCGGCCGGCGGAATTCCGGCTTTGATCATCGCCGCAATAAACGGACTGCACTACAACGCCATCGGCACGGATATCCGTCCGGAAGACGCCAAGTTCGCTTCTTTGCGCATGTTCACCCCTTGCGGAACGGCCGTTTACCGCCAGCCGTTTGACCTGGGGCTGCGCCAAACGTACGGTCTCGGTTACCAAACTGCAACCACCGGCGTTGGCACAACGGTTCTGAGCTCGTTCTCCACCAAGAGCTTCCACGTCCTCGATTTCAACTTTACCGGCAATGATCCCATCACTGGAAAGCCGGTCCCGGCCTACAACGTTTTGTCGGTCGGCGCACAGCCCATCATTGTTGCTGTTTCCCCCGCAACAGACACGACTGGCATCGCCGGAGCAACGGACATCAACGGCTTCACGTTGACTTTGTTCCAGCAAGGCGTCCTGGGACGTTCCACCGATTTGCTCGGCCCCAGCGTCACCAATCCGGTCACGACCTTGATCCGCGAACCGCTTTCCGGGACCTACAACACCATGGAATTCAGCATTCCCAACAGCTCGCAATTCCACGGTTCGCAAGACGACAACAACTGCAACGGCAGCGGCGGAGTCTATGCCAACCCCATGACTCTTCAATCCACCAATGGCACCATCCTGGCCTACAGGAAGCGCGTCATTGGAACGGGCGAGATGGTTGCAACACTCCAGGCTGCCACGGGCACGAATGACACCCTGGGCTACTTCTTTTGGAGCGCAGCCAATGCCTCCGGATTGACCAATGTCAAGTACCTGACCGTCAACGGTGTTGATCCCATTCAGAATTCCTATTCGGATGGAGTTCTTCCCGGCAACGACGTGGGACATCCGCTTTCCAACGTCACCTTCAAGGGGCTAAACGCGGGCGACTATCCCGTCTGGTCCGCTTTGCGCATCGTGACCAAAAACCCAGTTCCTGCTGGCGCGACCGCTCTGGTAGCCGCAGCGCAAACGCTCACCTCGACCCAGAGTGACTTCATCACGCTGACGAACCTCAAAGTGTGGCATTCCCACTTCTACATGCCCGCCGTGAACAGCGTTGTTTCCTCTAACGGCAACACTATCAGTGGCGTGGACGTCCTCTGCGGCGGCGCCGCGATTGGCGAAAACGGTGGTGATGCTGGCGGTTCGACACTCATGAAGCAGGCCAACGTTGATTTCTGCTCCGACTTCGGGAACATCGACGGTCTGATCAACAAGGCCAACTAACCATCGAAACCAGATCTTAATCTGCTGGTTTTTGACCGGAACGAGGGCAGGCCGGGTTTCCCCGGCTTGCCCTCTTCCAGTTTTTTTTGACGAAGAAAGATTGAAGCAAGAGATCGAATGAAATAGTCGTCAACAGCAAAGCGTTCCGGACTGGAAACGAATTCCGAGGAGATCACATGCGTTTGTGGAGCTTTTCATTGGTACTGCTGGCCTTGCTGGCGTTGCCAAAACACGCGTCGGCCCAGCAAGCCGGCGCGGCCGCCGGCAAGAAATCTGAGGACAAGAGTAAGACCATCAGCTCGCCCGCTCCAATTCCAGAAAATTGGGGCGTGCTCGATGATTTGAAGACGGGGCTGGAGCAAACGGCGTCTGTCGAAGTGAGCCGCGATGAGCAGCCAGACTATGTGCGAGAGCTGGTTCGCGTGCAATGGCGCATCGGTGATCCGATTGATCTGTGGGTCATTCGCCCGAAAATTACGGGGAAGGTCCCCGTGGTACTTTACCTTTACAATTATTCCGACTCGAACGACCGCTTCCACGACAATGGCTGGTGCAAACGTGCCACCGCCGATGGATTTGCCGCCGTGGGATTTGTGTCCGCTTTGACCGACTACCGATTTAAAATGCGCCCTCTGAAAACGTGGTTCGTGAGCGAGTTGCAGGAGTCTCTGGGAAGCAGCGTGCATGACGTGCAATTGATTTTGAATTATGTGGCGAATCGCGGAGATATGGACATGGACCATGTCGGCATGTTTGGCCTGGGTTCCGGCGCCACGATTGCGATTTTGGCGGCGCATGCCGATCCCAGAATCAAGACGCTCGATCTGCTGGACCCGTGGGGCGACTGGCCCAACTGGCTGGAACAATCGCCGCGAGTACCGGACACCGAACGCGGAAAGTATTTGCACCCGGATTTCCTAAAGTCCGTTGAAACACTCGATCCACTGGCCTACCTGGCTTCGCTGAAAAATGTGAATCTTCGCCTGCAACAGACGTCCAGCGATCCGGTTACACCGAAATTGGTGCAGGATCGAATGGCTGCCGCGGTGCCGGATCCAAGCCAGGTCGTAAAGTACGCCAGCGCGGCGGACCTTCTGAAGGCGTGGAGCACCACGGGATTATCGGGCTGGATCAAACAACAATTGCGTTCACCGAATCCAAAAGTCAGCGGGGAAGATCATCCCGTCGCTCTGAATTCCAATTCCCAATAAAATTGAAAATCCGCCCGTATTATTTGGTTTCGCGGATAAGAATTGGGAGAGGAACGCAAATGAAGCTCATGAAACCTTTGCTGCTACTGACGCTTTCACTATTTGCCCTACCAAGCGTTTCAAATGCCCAGACGGTCCGGTTTCTCGGGAGCGGCTCGTCCGCTATGTTCCTGGAACTGGGACAGGCTGCGCAATCTGAAGCCGCCACTGCCACGCCCTGCGTTTGGACTGCGGGGATAGCCGAAGCCGTGGCCAGAGATACGCGCACCACTCCGCACACGGACGAAACAGGAGAAATGTGGGTTACCTGGAGCGCGGGCAGCACAGGGACGTGTGCTGCGCCCTCGGGAACCGGGATCGATGTCTACGCCTACATGTCCTTGGACTCTGTTGAGGGAAACAGGTGCTTTTTCGCACGTTGCCAACTGATTATGAATATAGGGGCCGGCACATCCGGCGGACAATTACTCTGTAATCTCACCGGGCCATGTGTTTACGGTTTTGACACTGATATCCCCCAGGTCATTCTCAAAGCCATTGACAATCAATTTTTCTTTGTCGCTGCGACAGATGTCCGCCCCGAGGATGCCAAATTTGCCATACAGCGCGCGTTAGCCCCCTGCGGAGCGCCAGTGTGGCGTTAACCGTTTGATCAGGGGCTGCGCGAAACATACGGGCTGGGCTACAGCGCTGGAGCACTAATTTATAGTGACATCAGCCAAGCAGGTCTCATTCCCGTGGTTGATTTCAACATCGCCGGGGATGACCCGTTCACAAATATTCCAGTCCCAGCCTACGCCGTAACCCCAGTTGGCGCGAAACCAATCATTGTCGTCGTCAGCCCTAACCTCATTGGCTATACGGGCATAAACGAAGCAACGGATATCAACACCTTCACTTTATCGTTATTTCTGCAAGGGGTTCTTGGGCGAAATCGTGATTTGTTTGGTCCACAGGGTGAATTCCCCATAACCACGCTCATCCCCGAGCCTCTTTCTGGGGCCTACAACACCATGGAATTTAGCGTTCCCAACAGCTCGCAGTTCCATGGTTCTCAGGACCAAGACAATTGCAACGGCAGCACGGTCTATCGGAATCCTCTGGAACTGCAATCTACCGATAGCGTTCTTTATGCTTTCCGAAAGCGCGTTGTTGGAACTACAGAAATGATTCGTGAACTGGGATCGGCGACCTTGAGCGGCACGCTCGGCTACTTCTTCTGGAGCTCGGCCATCGCAGCCAAATTCTACACGACGGGCTCGGGAACAAACGCCAAATATCTTACCGTCAATGGCGTAGACCCTTTGCAAGACCGCTACACCGATGGTGTTCTTCCCGGCGTCGACTCGGCCCATCCTCTCTCCAACGTTACCTTCAAGTGGCTGAACATGGGCGACTATCCCATCTGGTCTGTGATGCGTTTCGTCAGTAATACTCCGACGCCCTCGGGTGTCACCAACTTGGTGGCCGCTGCGGAAGCGCTCAATTTAACGCAGCATAACTTCATTCCTATGTCGAGCCTCAATGTCTGGCATTCCTATTTCTTCCTGCCTGCCATTAACCAAGGTATTCAGGCTAACGGCACAACCATCAACCCCGCCACCCCTGGAGATCTCTGCAACGCGCCCGGCGCCCTCCCGGAATTCGGCGGTGACGCCGGGGGTGCGACCGTCCTAAAGCAAAACAACGCTAATTTCTGCAGTGACTTCGGCAATCAGAATGGTCTTGTTAACAGGGCAAATTGAGGACCGAGGCGACATCAAACCTTGCTGGGTTATGAACGCAACGAGCTTGAAACAAACTTGTGGCATACAGCCAGGTCGTACCCTGCATGCATCGATGCTGGCTTATCGCGTCTCGCGAGCAAAGAAGTAGAAATCAGAGTGCGAGGTATCCTCTAGCCGGTCAGCTTCAAATGGAAAACGATTTGGAATCATGCCTTGCGGCTTCCAGTCGCCGGCGTTGTTGGCGATCCAATCGGTGAACTTGCGGTGCCGCACATGTTGCGCGGGCGTGGAGGCATCATAATTGCTGGCGTAGATGATGACGTGACGCCGCGCGTACCCGAACAGTCTGCGCATATAGGCGTCAAAAACAGAATCCTCCACCAGGTGATAAATCACGTCCAGGGAGATCGCCAGATCGAACGGGCCGGCATTCTTTGGAAGAGCGTCGGACAAGTAAAAATGTCTGGTTGGGTCATTCGCGAATAGGCGTGAGCAGCGCTTGATGGACCCCGTCGCCACGTCCACGCCGACATATTCCGGATAACTGGCCAGTTGAAGTTGCGCGCCGTCCCCGCAACCGAATTCAATGACGGAATGAATTTCTTTGGTGCGCACAAATTCATTCAGGATCTCGGCTTTGAATTCCGCCAACCGGCCATAGGAGCCGGGGCCGGAGGTGCCCCCTTCGCGATACACCGCTTCCCAAAACGAGCCGGAGCCCGGAAATGCGAGTCTTCGCGCGCGCGCAAAGACGGGAAGTTGCGAGAGTCTCGCGGCAGTTGGCCCCACCAGGGGAATGCCCTTGATAAATTTCTTAAGGCCTGAAGTTTCAGAGGTTGTGCTGTTCATTTGGATTCGTATCCTTCGAGGGTCCGTCCCCGCTTTGTGAGGTCACAGTAATTTTTGATTATGCGTTCCGGTGTATGTATGTAATGACAACGGAATGTAAATAGTTCGTTTCTGATCAGCCCACGCCGTGCGCGCATCAATTGTAAAGGTTTTGTTACCGAGAATTCTTCTCTGGTTTATGGAGCCTCACTAAGATCAACACGGCAAGTCGTGCGCTGAAGCGATGATTCAAGTTTGCCGGAATCCCTTCGCTCCGTCCTGGAAAATGCAGTCGCCCAATCGTTATGGAATTGCCGCGGGATGGTAGACGTTGAATTCCTTCGGGGAGAATTGGTTTGCCTCAAGCAGGTGCGCTCAAATCAGAAATGGCCAGGAGCAGGGACCGATGATAAATCGTGGGCAGGGCAGCGTGTGGAATTGCGGGTCGCGCGGACCGTTGGGTCGGATTGGGAATTGTTGGCCGGCGCAGTTGAAAAAAAAATCGGCGCCCAGCAGTTCTCGCTGCGTCGCGCAGTTGCCGCTTCTGCTTTTCCTTGCCGCATGCATTGCGATGGCAGGGTGCGGGATTACTGGCAGGATACCGGGCGGAACGCTGACGCCCATCATCTCCGTGAAAATCACACAGGCCCCGCCTGTGTCCCTGCTAGTGGGTGGCACGGCCATTATATCTGCAACGGTAAGTAATGATGTTGCCAGCGCGGGAGTGGACTGGGTGGCCGCGTGCGGCAGCGCCCCCAACTGCGGTTCCTTTTCTCCCGCGAATTCGGCCAGTGGCGCCACTGCGGTTTTTACCGCTCCGCTCTCTGTGCCCGCAAACCGCACCATAGCAGTTACCGCGCTTTCCGCGACCGATCACAGCAAAGCATTCGCGGCCACGGTAACGATCGTCTCCACGGTCTCGGGTGTCACCATCACTCAGCCTCCGCCAGCTACAGCACCTGGAGGGGCGGCGATAACGCTGGGCGCGAGCGTCGCCGGCGATCCTTCCAATGAAGGAGTGGACTGGAAGGCCACATGTTTGTTGGTGACCGGACCTGTGAATTGCGGCCCGATCGGTCTGCATTCGTCTTCCGGAGGTACCGTACAATTCTTTGTCCCCAGCCCGCTGCAATTCCCAACGATTGTCGGCTCGATGGTCACTGTTACTGCGTTCGCCACAGCGGACCACTCCTTCAGCGCTTCAGCTACATTTAGCGTGACCGACGCCATTACGATCAGCATGACGCAGGCTCCCCCAAGCACAATGCTTACAAATGCAACAGCAAGCGTTGTGGCCACGGCTGTGAACGACACCACCAACTCGGGAGTAACATGGTCCGTGAGCTGCTCGAACACTCCTTGCGGCACTGTTGCTCCGGCCCAGACGGCCAGCGGGCAAACTGCAACATTCACTGCGCCACCCGTTGTTCCACCTCCCGACGGCAAGGTGGTGGTGACGGCGACGTCAAATGCGGGCGGTTCTCAGGTGGTTGCCACGGCCATCGTGACGATCATTGTCCCGGTCACCGTCCAGATCACAACGGGCGTGCCAATTAATTCCATCGTGCAGAGTGCCAGCGCGCCCCTGATCGCTGCAGTGACTGGCGACACAGCCGCCGCGGGAGTGGACTGGACAGTCACTTGTGGAAACGCCGGGGCATGCGGAACCTTTTTGCCCCTGCATACAGCCAGCGGAGCTACCACAACGTATACGGCTCCCAGTGCGGTGCCGGCAGGTAGTACGGTTACGATTACTGCTGCATCCACCACGGACCCCACTAAGTTTGCCAAGCAAACTGTTACGGTCACCTCCGGTGTACCCCCGAACAGCTTGTTGCGCGGCCAATTTGTCATTCTGCTGACCGCTCGGAAGTCGGTCAATGGCCCATTTGTTGTTGGCGGCCTGATAAACGGCGACGGCAAGACTGACATCAATGGCAATGGCAGCATTACGCAGGCCTATCTGGATGTGACGGATGCATCGGGAAACGCCACGACGGGGATTGGGTTATCCTCGCCTGGCAGTTATTCGATTGGGACTGACGGGCGCGGCCAGATTCATTTGACGATCAATAACGTCAATCTAAATCCCAATATTGGAGTAAACGGGAGCGGGGCCATTACGTTGAGCGTTGTTTTTGTGAGCCCCCATCATGCATTACTAATTGAAACCGACAGCTTCGGCGAGGCAACCGGAACACTCGATTGGCAAGACGGGAACGCTGTGACCGCGCTGCAAGCCGGAGGGTTCAACGGGAACTATTCCTTGCAACTATCAGGAACTGAGACAGCGAGTCCCTATCTGGGCTATTTTGTAGCCAGCGGGGTGACGATCCTTTCTTCGCAGGTAAGGGCATACGTCACGGACCAGTCGGCTGGCGGCGCCATCACGAGCGTGCCCGCAACGGTGGTGACCAGCGGGCAGCCAACCCTAGGATCTAACGGAGAACTCACCCTGTCTTCCGTGAATCTTGGCCTGCCCACACTCTTCAATCTGGACGTATGGCTAATTGACGCCAATCATTTCGTGGTTACGGACTGGAGAGATTCGGCTTCTGGCAACCCCGCTATCATAGTCGGCGGTTATCTGACAGCGCAGTCCACCGCGCCGGCCATCTCCGGCACTTACGCATTCCACGAAGCAGGCGCGACCCCCACAGCCCAGCCGCAAGCGGCAGGTGGAATCTTTACCTGCGGATCGGCAGGCATTCTGGACGTTACGCCCCTGGGCGGCACGCTGACCACCAACCAGGCGATCACCGCGGCTTGCACCGCGCCTGCCTCTGGACGGGGACTGATTACGCTCACTGGAGCGGCATCCACAGGGATCAGCAAATTCGCCGCGTATCCGACCTTGGACCAAGGCCTCTATCTCATCGAACTGGACGGCGGAACTACCGGTTCCACGGGCTCTGGGGAAGCTCTATTGCAAACAGTTACTTCTTTTACCGCCGCTGCCTTGAGCGGCAATTATGCCGCCACCTACTCGGTCGGTAATCTTCAGGATTATGAAAACATCGCTGCACAGATAATTTCCGCCGGGGGTTCCGCGCTATCCGGTACAGCGGACGTAAATTCGTTCGCCGCCACGGGCGCTCCATCCTTCAACGCGGTCCTGACTGGTTCGTCGTTCACGGCAGGAGCCAACGGGCGTTTCCCGATGTCGCTTACGATTACGCCAGCAACCGGACAGCCGACACCGCAATTTTTAACCGTTCCTGCTGCTTGTTATATCGTGGACGCAAACACATGTCTGCTCGTGGGGTTGGATACCACGGCCCCGGGCAGCGGCATACTGCAATTGCAGCAGCCCGGTCTCTGAACATGCGGGAACCGACAGGTGCAGGATGGTGCGCACCGGCGGTTGCCCGGTTGGTTCCAACTGGAGGTCCTGCATTCTTGCCGGCCTCCGGTGCGCTTACTCCTCCGAGGAGGTAGCCATGCTCGCAATTCGTTTTTCCTCCAGGCTCGTCCTGGGGCTCGCGCTAACTTGCGCAATTTATCCTGCGCCGTGTTTGGCTCAAGGGAGCGAACCCGGTGTGGACGCGATGGGATGCCCGACTCTGACACTATTTCCTAAACTGGCGAACAGCGCGGTGGTGTCGTGCGAAAAAGGGGATTCCGTCGAAGTCGCCATGCCGCTGAAACCCGATGACCAGGGCGTTATCCGGGAAAAAACCGTGCGCGGCGTTTATGAATTCCGGGAATATCAAATCCCGCAAGCGGACCAGCAAGAACATGCTTTCGATAGTCTAATGCAATTGGCTCCCATGGCCGGATACACGGTCAAATACGCGGAGCCTCCTGCCACAATCACGGCGCGTAAGGGCGACACCTGGGTCCTTCTTCAAGTCAGCGGGGAATATTACGACATGAAAGCAGTTCGCGTGAAGGAAGAGCCCTGGACTCCCCCCTTCAAGAACGCGCAGGAAATTTCGCGGGAACTGGAAACAGACCGGCGCGCTGCAGTTTATGGAATCGCGTTTTCTCCGGACAACCAGGCCGTCCAGCCCGAGAGCTACAAAATTCTCGGCGAGATCTGGGCGTATCTCAAGGCGAACCCCACCTTGACCATCGAGGTCGAGAGTCACAAGATGAGCAATATCGGAACCCCGGAAGACGACATCGAAATCACCCGGAAACGCGCACAAGCCGTGGCGGGCTGGCTGCAAGAGCGCGGTATCGCCGCAGGGCGCGTGCTGCCCAAGGCGCTCGGCCGGACCAAGCCGATCACGGAAAATGATACTCCGCTGGAAGTTCAAAAAAACGAGAGGATTGAACTCGTTACACCCGCGCCGTGAATTCCCCACCTCAACGCGGGAAGATCCAGATGTTCAGGAGCTCCAGAGTGCTAGTTCATGACTGGACAAAAAATGGGGTTGGGTCATGGGACCCCGATCCCCGAACGTTGAATTAATTAAGCATCCTAGTAACTGACAAGCGTCACTTAATTTGTCAAGAACTCCATAGCAGAGCATTTGCATTTCCTGTTCACTACCTGTTTATTCCCTGGTCCGATTCGTCGGAAGAACGGAGTTTTTCAGGCGAAAGTACTTTCAGGTCGGGATATATCTACCAAGAGTTGTGATTGAGGGTGCAGTATTCCCTGTATTTTTCCTAGTTTGCCGGAAACTTGGCAGAGAAAAGTTCGCACTGGACTGCATCCTCCGCCATAAATTTTCGAATACGAAGTAGCAATACGTCCGCGCTCTTCGCCGCTGTCGAGAGGTTTCGGATGTCGTATTATGAAGTGTTCAGAGTTGGTGGAACAAATGAATTGGAAACGCCCATCAGTCTCCAAGTCTCGATAAGTCCTCCTCGACGCAGCTTCCCAGCCCCCTATTGATCGGAACCTCTCTCCCTCCAGACCGTTTGCAGTCTCACTAACCATCCGTGGTGATTCTAAAGCTCCCGGCAATCCCCATTCCCTCCTTCTGCATCCCATACCGTACAGCCTGTATCACGCCCGTCAATTCAGTCAGCCCAAACTGAGTTTAGCCGCGCTGTGCACGGATTCATCTGCTCCGGCGGGAGGAAGACCTTTGGAAACTTGGGAGGAATAAGAACATGGCACACACGACTCTGCGGCCGAGGACGATTTTTCTCCTTTTGTTGGCAGTCATCTCCATTGCGATCGCACCCACTGCAGCGCGCGCCCAGGATAGATACGCGGGAGAAATCGGGCCCCAATTTACGTTTTCACCTTTCGTGGGGGTTCGTTTGGGCGGGCGAATCGCCATCAACACACCGAACGTCGACTATTTGGGCATCCATAGCTCGTTCAATGGGGGATTCAATCTCGGCGCTCGCATTATGCCGGGCCTATACGGCGAATTCATGTGGAACCGGCAGTCCACGACTCTGAGTGCGCACGACGCGCAAACCAACACGAATACGACACTCACCAACAACGCCCATCTGGATATGTACCAGACCAGTTTGCTCTACGAAATCCCAATCCATTCGCAACTGGTGCCATTTGCAATTGCCGGCATTGGCTTCACGCATTTCGATTCCCACGGAATTTTATCTTTTGACAATCGCTTTTCCTACAATATGGGCGGTGGCGTCAAGTATCTGCTCACCCGGCAGGTTGCCGTACGTTCGGAATTGCGCTGGTCGCCCTCGCGTACAACCACTGCGAGCACCGTTTTTTGCGATCCTTTTCTCGGTTGTTTTACGACTCCCATCAGTAACCACGCCGAACAATGGCAAGCCAATATTGGCTTGGAATTTCGATTCTAGGGTAATTTTGAGTGAGTCGCAAAATCCCGGTTGCGGTGTCAGGCATTAGAAGCAGAACAAACAATTTTTCCAAGTCCCGCGAAGTCCTGCCAGCTCAACCGGTCGGTGCAACACCTATCACCATTTGATCTGAAAATACTTCCCGTCGAGAATCGATCTGTGCGGCGTGACTCTATCAGAACCTAATCAGGGCTTTGTTTTGTTTGAATTGACGTCCGCGAAAGAAATCAGCCTCGTAGACTCCTACAGGGAGGCTTCGAGCTAGTGTTGCGTCGACCCATTGAGACCCGCCCGTTTATCAAGACTTGGGATGTGAACTGCGACGCGACCGCAATACCGATTCCTCAAATTAATTTAGCGTGAGCTATAATCCTGATCTTAAAGAAGGCTCGCTAGGGGATGGCACTACCATCGACCATTCAAGTCGATACTACCGAAACCAGAAAGGAAAATATGATAGACCACGTTATTCTCACGGTCAGTGACTTCAAGCGTTCAGTCGCTTTCTATGCCAAGGGTCTGAAGCCACTTGGGATCACAACGCTTCCAGACTACGAAGGCAAAGACGGACACCCATACTTGAAAGGTTTTGGTATTGGCAAAAGCCATTTTTTCTGGCTCAAAGAAGGGAAGCCCGATCCTCAGGCCGTTCACGTCGGATTTGTAGCGAAAGACCATTCCGAAGTAGACGCATTCTACAAGGCCGCTTTGGCAGCTGGAGGAAAGAGTAAGGAATCACCTCAAGCTCGTCTGGAATACTATCCTGGCTATTATGCGACCTGGGTGCTTGATCCTGACGGCCACGATATTGAGGTCGTCAATAAGAGCTAGCCGCCGAAAGAATATTCGCAAGTGCAACTCGTGGTTTTATTTGGCCATTTTGATGATTCTTCTGCACGAGGCTTTACCATCCGCCATCGAATAAGTTTCACTCGCAGGGTCCAGAAGCTGTGCCGTCGCATCGAAGAAGAACCTCAATAAGGAGGAATCCCGCGCCACTGCCTGTGAAGCCGGCTTCTCGGGAGCTGGCTTTTTGGCCTTCGCCGTTAGCTGACGTAACGTAAACGCGGTCGCTCTCGCCGAATCGGCTTAATGGAGCGGCTTTAGCTCCGGTTGGGCGCCTTCGGGCATTGGGTAGCGATCCACATTCAGTAGCATCGAGACGAAATGGTAGTAGCCGATCGTGCCGATCAGATCGACTACGGTGTGCTCCCCAAACTTGTCAACTGCGGCGCGAAATGCGGAATCGCTCACCTGTTTGGTATTCACCAATTCCGAGGTGAAGTTGTAGATGATCTCCTCATCCGGCTGCATGGAAGGCGGTCGCTTTCCTACCGCCACGGCATCAATAATGGCAGGACTTAGGCCCGCCTGAAGGGCATTTTTGTGGTGAGCAGCCCATTCGTATTGCACATTCAAGGTGCGTGCCGTGATCAGGATCGCGAACTCATTCAATTTGGTCGGCACCGTTGTGTGAAATCGAATGTACGCTCCCAACTTTTGAGCGAGGTCGCACATCTCTGGGCTGCGCAGCAGGACGTTAAAAGGACCGTTTAATGTCGCTCGCTCGCCCGACAACAAGTGCTCCACGAGGGTCTTTTGTTCCAGTGTAAGTTCGTTAGCAGTTAGCGGTTTGAAGCGGTCACCGCGCAGATGCAGATCAGTTGGGGTCGGGGTCTGCGCGGTGGCGCCGGCGGCGAGCGCCAGGATGCCAACAAAGAGAAATCGAAGTCGCATTTCGTCCCCTCTTTCTATCTTTCGATTTTGTTATTACTGGGCCAGCATCACGTGAAATTTCGCTCGGTCCATGTTTACGGCCAAAGCATACACCCCTGGCCAAGTCCCGAGAAGTCGTCTTATCGTCATGTGGGATTGTCATGAGCACCTTTGCCAATTTCCCGTTTATCTGGAACTGTCCCATGAATTCGTGAATCTACGCCGAAGTCCGATACATCGAAATCGGTTTTCCCGGGGTTCAGGCTTTGAGCGCTGAGAGCGCTTATGAGCGCCAAACCTATCGCCGTCCAGAGGATGATTTGATACCCCGCCAGGAACGACTCGGCGATGGCTCGATTCACGAGAGGATTATCGCTTTTAGTTGCGGCAAGATTGGGACGTGCCCTGTCCACCTCTTGACGCTCTGCATGAGAAAGGGAAAGAGCGTCCAAGCGATGATCCAGAGCGCGGTTGAATCCGACGTATAGGATCAGACCGAAAACGGCAACGGCAAGCAGGCCGGCAATTCGTGATACGGCATTATTGATCCCCGACGCGGCGCCTGCCTGACTCTGAGGCACCGCGTTCATGACAGTCGTAGTCAGCGGGGCAACACTGATCGCCATGCCGAAACCTAAGACCATGATGGCTGGAAAGAATGTCGTCCAATATGGACCTCCAACTCCCGGCGCAAGTAAAAGAGCGAAGCCAAGCGCGGCGACCAGTGGACCGACGGTGAGCGGCGGTTTTGGTCCGTACCGTGCAATCAGGCCTCCTGACCAACGAGACAGCGCAAATATCATCAAAATTAAGGGAAGCAGCGCGGCTCCGGCTTCGGTGGCTGAATAGTGCTGCACTTGAATCAGATTGAGGGGGAGGAAAAACAAGATGCCACCAAAAGCCGCATAGAGAAAAAAGGTGAGCAGATTAGCGCCTGTGAAATTGCGCGACCGGAAGAGCACCAACGAAATCATTGGCGAAGACGACCGAGCTTCAACCAACAGAAATCCGGCAAGTATAGAAATACCGATGACGCCGGACAGACTCACAGCAATTCCGCCGCGTGGAGCTTCGATCAACGAGAATGTGATCGCGCCCAAGCCCACGGTAGCCAGTGTGGCGCCTTGCCAATCCAACTTGCTGAGCATTCCCTCGTTGCGGCTCTCCGGTACGCGCCACACCGTAATACCGATCACGAGCACCGCAAGGGGAACATTGATGAAGAAGGCCCAGCGCCACGATGCATGATCTACCAGCCAGCCACCAAGGACAGGCCCGATTGCCGCAGTAATTGCCGTGAAGCCGGACCACGTGCCAATCGCGCGACCCCGTTCGCTGGCTGGGAAGGATGCACTGATGAGTGCCAAACTACCCGGGACAAGCAAAGCCGCGCCCACTCCTTGTGCGCCTCGTGCGAGGAGCAGAAAAGAGATGGAGGCCGCAAATCCACACAATATGGATGACACGCCAAATAGCAGGATTCCATAGATAAATATTTTTCTTCGCCCGTAACGATCTCCTAGCGATCCACCTACGAGCAATAAAGACGCGAGCAACAGCGCATAGGACTCTACCACCCACTGAATGTCGCTGACCGTGGCATGGAGCGCAGTTTGGAGGGCGGGAAGAGCAACATTAACCACGGTTCCGTCAATGAATGCCATGCTTGAGCCGAGAATTGCGGCGGTCAAAATCCATTTGCTATTTCCCGTCGTGGGCACTGTTGGGTACCCAGCGAGAATCGCCCCTTCATCGCACGGCAGCCTGACCGTCACTGTCATCGGTCTACCCTCCGCATGAATATTTTACAGTGATCATGCCTCACTGGGCGGCTGGACTGAAAGCTTGTCTTCAGGAGTTCGGTTGTTGCTCGCTTCCTGAGAAGTTTCGCAATGTGGGATTTGTCTAATTCCCAGTTGACGAAAAGACCGTTTCTCATGGAAGGACTTGGCCTTCAACTCTTCTGCGACTATAGTTTGCAAGCACGAAAATGCTCCAGATAAAACGAGTTGTGATGCCATCGAAATCGTCACATAAGCGATCCGCGTCCTCAAGGTGGATTCGCATAATGCTTTTGAGAGTTATCGCCCTAATTCTTTCCTTTTCTGCCCTTGCACAGAATCCTGCAACGCAAGTTTTTTTAAATCACGTGCCGACGCTGATTAAGGAAGAAATGTTTGTCCGCATCGGAGGCATTGACCAATGGATCACAATCAAGGGTGATGATAGCAACAATCCGGTCGTGCTCTTTTTGCACGGTGGACCCGGGGATGCGCTAAGCCCAATCGCCGATGCCTGGTTCGAATGATGGGAGAATGATTTCACTCTTGTGCAATGGGATCAGCGCGGGGCGGGTAGAACTTACATCAAGAATGGGCCATCCATCAGATCTGGCCAAAGCGTATTTCAACAACATCAAGGCGCCTCACAAGCAATTCTATTTGGTGCGTGGCACTGGACACGAATTGTCAGCCACAGAATTAAACCTGGCCTTGAAAGTGATCATTGAACAGGTGCGACCTCTCGCCATTGACCGTTAAAAGGAACCTCTCCCCACCACGCCAAGTCCCGATGACTCGTGCCGGCTGTCATCAACCCCACTTTTTCTACGCCTGAGCTGCGCATCACGTCAATTGCACGAGCCACGACGCCGAAAACGACAGTATCGTCGCCCTTTACGAATGCGACCTTCTCTGCGCGCAGCTTGAAGATGTTATTGATCTGCTGGCCTAGATCGTCCCACGTTGCCGAATCATCGTTAATTTTTAGGCGATTGTTCTCCAGCACCTGGACAACGACAACCTTTTCC
>Ga0207024_10116_pt1 | contig 24410 bp, 25 predicted proteins | sample Alteio_BWMinCont_44_FD_153470 | JGI IMG/M metagenome (GOLD analysis project Ga0207024, IMG submission 153470) | Enriched cells from forest soil in Barre Woods Harvard Forest LTER site, Petersham, Massachusetts, United States -... | ecosystem: Environmental > Terrestrial > Soil > Temperate forest >...
TTTTATCGGGCATTTATATTGTTTCGCCTGCTGAGCAATCGGTCATAACTCAGTTTGGCCGCTATCAATCCACCGTGGGCCCAGGGCCGCATTGGATCCCACGTTTTATTGATTCCGAAACCACGTTGAATGTGCAGCAAATTTCTACTTATTCTTATGAATCCCAAATGCTGACCAAAGATCAAAATATTGTCGATGTTGCCGTGGCCGTACAATACCGCATTGGCAATGCCAAAGATTATTTATTTAACGTAGCCAACCCGGCACAAAGTTTACAGCAAGCAACAGCCAGCGCCTTGCGTCAAGTAATTGGTAATACCAGCTTAGATGATATTTTAACCAGCGGTCGCGCTATAGTGCGTGATAGTGTGAGCCAACAATTAAATCAAATTTTGCCAATTTATAATACCGGTATCATTGTTACCGATGTGGCTTTGCAACCTGCTAAAGCGCCTGAGCAAGTAAAAGATGCCTTTGATGATGCTATTAAAGCGCAAGAAGATGAACAACGTTACGTCAATCAAGCTCAAGCTTATGCGAATGGCGTCGTCCCTATTGCACAAGGTGATGCGAAACGCGTGCTCTCAGAGGCGAGTGCCTATCGGCAAAAAGTGGTATTAACAGCGCAAGCCGATGTGTCACGTTATTTAGCAATTTTACCCGTTTATCGCAGTGCGCCTCAAGTCACCCGTGAACGTTTATATTTAACGACTATTCAAGGCATTTTAGAAAATAGTAATAAAGTCTTGATGGATACTAAAGGTAATCAAAACGTTTTATATTTACCTTTAGATAAATTGCCGAGTGCCAATAATAAAACCACGAGTTCAAACAACACGACTCAAGATGCAGTGAATTCAAATAATAATGCGCAAAATACTAGCACTGATAATAATTCAACATCTTCTAGCGATCGCCCACAACGCTTTGCACTCACTAATCCTGATAGCCAAGTTGGCCTAGGAGGAAATCAATAATGTCACACAAATTAATTACCAGCCTCATTATCATCTTTCTTTTAATTATCTTAGGCTTTAGCAGCTTATTTACCGTGAATGAAGGCCAAGAAGCCTTAGTCACTCGCTTAGGTGAAATTAAACTAAGTGATGGGCAACCCCAAATTGAAATGCCAGGCTTACATGTTAAAACGCCTTTTTTAGATTCAGTATTATATTTTGATACCCGCATTCAAACCTTGGATATTGAAAAATCACGCATTGTCACCGCACAGAAAAAAGATGTCTTAGTTGACTATTACGTAAAATGGAAAATTGTTAACTTAGCCAGTTATTACACCTCCACTAGTGGCGATAGTTCCCAAGCTGAACAATTGTTAACGCAACAATTAAACAGTGCCTTACGGGCAGAATTTGGTACTCGCGATATTCCAGATGTCGTCTCGGATTCACGTTCTGAAATTATGTCGGCGTTATCACAAAGCGCTAATATCAGTGCCGCACCATTAGGTATTAAAGTGGTTGATGTGCGCATTAAAGCCATTGATTTACCGGATGAAGTCAGCAGTGCTGTGTTTAATCGGATGCGTGCTGAACGCACTCGCGTAGCCACTCAACATCGGTCACAAGGTCAATCGGATGCTGAAGCCATTCGTGCGCAAGCGGATGCAGATGTGACGGTTATTTTAGCCAAAGCTAATGAACAAGCGGCACAAATCATGGCTAAAGGTGATGAAGAAGCGGCACAAATGTATGCGAAAGCTTATAGTAAAGATCCAAATTTTTACGCATTTTATAAAAGTTTAGAGGCTTATAATAAATCGTTTAAATCATCTAATGATATGTTAGTGTTAAGCCCCAATAGTGATTTCTTTAAATATTTTAATAATCCCAATGGTAGTAAATAGGTATGGCAAAAAATTTAGTTATTTTAGGTAGTCAATGGGGCGATGAAGGTAAAGGTAAATTAGTTGATTTATTAACAGAAGAAGTTGCCGCCGTGGTTCGCTTTCAAGGTGGCCATAATGCTGGACACACCTTAGTCATCAATGGTGAAAAAACAATTTTACAATTATTGCCTTCAGGCATTATGCATGCGCATGTGAAATGTTATATTGGCAATGGCGTGGTGTTATCACCCGAAGCTTTGTTAAAAGAAATTACCATGCTGGAACAAAAAGGCATCCCTGCGCGCGAACGTTTACGCATCAGCGAAGCTTGCCCCTTAGTGTTACCGTTCCACGTTGCTTTAGATACCGCACGGGAAAATGCCTTAGGAGAACATAAAATTGGCACCACTAAGCGTGGTATTGGTCCTGCCTATGAAGATAAAGTAGCGCGCCGAGCTTTGCGCTTAAGTGATTTATTAGATGAAGCTCGTTGTGCCGAAAAATTACGCGTGTTAATTGATTATTATAATTTTCAATTGCAAGAATATTATCAGGTTGAATCAATTGATTACGAAACTACCTTAAGAGCTTGCCAACATTATGCTGAACAACTCCGCCCCCTCGTGGCTGATGTCACTGAAGAATTAATGGCTTATCGTGCCGCAGGCAAAAATGTTTTGTTTGAAGGCGCGCAAGGCGCAATGCTAGATGTAGATCATGGAACTTATCCCTTTGTCACATCTTCTAATACCACCGCTGGCAATGCTGCAACTGGCAGTGGAATTGGCCCCTTATATTTGGATGCTGTATTAGGTATTACTAAAACCTATATGACTCGTGTCGGTTCGGGCCCCTTCCCTACCGAATTATTTGATACTGTCGGCCAACATATGGCCAAACGTGGAAATGAATTTGGTTCTGTTACCGGCCGCCCACGTCGCTGTGGTTGGTTTGATGCTGTAGCGATGCGCCGCGTTATGCAAGTAAACAGTTTATCAGCTTTATGTGTGACTAAGTTAGACGTATTAGATGGTTTAGAAGAAGTAAAAATCTGCGTGGCTTATAAACGAAATGGTAAATTAACATCTACCCCGCCACTGGATACGGATGACTACAAAAATTGTGAAGCGGTGTATGAAACCTTACCAGGTTGGCAAACCAATACCTTTGGCATCACGCAATATGAGGATTTACCAATCAATGCACAACGTTATCTACAACGTATGCAAGAAATTGTTGGTATACCAATTGATATTATTTCCACAGGCCCTGATCGTGTGCAAACGATTATATTGAGGAAAGTGTTTTAAGCCGGGATGGTGAAACTGGTAGACACGCAAGTTTCAGGTACTTGTGGGGCAACCCGTGGAGGTTCGAGTCCTCTTCTCGGCACCAATTTTTAACATCGGAGTCAATATGCACAGTTGGCAAAAAATTTTAATAAGTAGTAGTTTGGTATTATTACTTAATGCTTGCACTACTGCCAATTTAAATTGCTCTAAAGAAAATTTTACGTTTAGTGATCAACAAATTTTGCTGAATACCGCCACTTCTACTAATGCTATCTTCGTATTACATAATATAAGTTCACAAAGCATTTGGCTTAATCATGAAACCGGCCATAGCATGAGTGCAGGCTGGGCTTCGTCTATTAGCCCTAATCATTGGTCGGCTTTAAGCGTAAATAAACCCAATTTTAATTTAACCTGTGAAACGGCTAGTTTCAAGCCCATTGCTTGCCATGAAGTATTAGAAATTTGTCATTTATCCCAACCCCCAACCAGTAATATAAGCGCTTGGGTGGCAGAAGATAAAAGCTTTGATGACATACGCTCCGTCGTCCTCGCGCAGGCGGGGACCCAGCATTAAAAAAGCCAGGTATAAAACCTGGCTTTTTTTACCACTTAAATAAATTAAGGCTTATTTAACGCCGCAATCTAATTTTTCAAGTGCTGCTTCTAATTTTTCAACTTTAGCTTGCGCGCCTGGAGCTTGACGATCCATGTTACGCAATTTAGCTTGAATCATAGCGCATTTCTTAGCTTTGCTTTTGCTAGAAACATAGTGGCTGCTAGGATTAGCCGCTGGCGTTGCAGTTTGGGTTTGGGCAACCGCAGGCGCTGGTGTTGGCTCAGGTGCTTTCGTCGTAGAACAGGCAGCTAAGCCAAGAGCCACAACTGCAACCGCAGCAATTTTTAATAATGATTTCATTCGAGTCTCCATTAGGTTAACAATTAACAGTGTTCCGTTTTAGCGGTACGGCGTAATTGTAGCATATTTTCAGTTTTTGCCTTAAGTTTTTTATGCAAATTTCTAAATACCTAACCATCATCATAAAATGCAAATAATCTTGATTATAATTTATTTTTGAGTTAAATTATATGAGGCTTAACTAAAGTTTCCTTATAAATACGACTGGCAACATTTAATAGCGCGATATCTTTTCCATTATTTGAAAGCAAGGAAAAACCAATCGGCATCATGCCTGGTCTTGTATAGGGCAAAGTTATTTGAGGTAATCCTGCAAAAGAGGATATGCAGGTCAGTGAAAAAATTCTCATGGAATCAACAATTGTAAGATCAGATTCTGCAATTAATGGCGCTACAAACGGAACAGTCGGAATTAATATAAACAAATCATTCGACAAATATTTTCGTATAATATCTCTAATTTCATGGCATTTTTTCGTAGCCTCCATCACCACGGAAGCTGGAATGCTCTGTGCAGTTTGCATACTTTCCCAAATATTTTTGGTGAAATCATCTTTATTTAACCCCTTTTCATCCGTATAAGCTGCTACATACCGTGCAACTTGGCCGAACATAAATGCAATGGCGGGCTGAGTAAATGCCTCAAAAACATCTTTACCTGTTTTTCCTGTTTCATAAATTTTATTTAAACTGATTCTTTCAATTTCATAACCCTGCGATTCTAATTCATGAATGACTTCTTCAAAATTATTTTTCACTTCTTCATCGCATACTAATAAGGCTTCTTCGATGACTTGAAATTTTGGTTTTTCAAGCGCTTTTTCAAATGATTTTTTATCACAATTCAATAAAATGCTAGCCGCTTGCTGCAAAACCTCAATCTCTTTACATATTACACCAACGGTATCTGTATCAGGAACATGGGCTGCTACGCCTTCTAAACTCACTATTCCATGACTCGGGCGATAACCCAATAATCCACAATAACTGGCAGGTACTCGAATAGAGCCGCCCGTATCTGTCCCTAATGAAAAATCAGCGTCTTGCGCAGCAGAAATAGCAGAACCGCTGGATGATCCCCCGCAAATGCGACTAGGGTCTAATGGATTATGAAGTTCTATGGGCTTACCTGTTGCAGCATCAACAGGCTGTTGATTATCACGTCCGGTTAAGCTAAGAGCCATCGAATCGCAAGTGACAACCTCCGTCAGTTTCCCACCTGCCCTTAAACAGGCCTCTACAACAGGGGCATCATTTGTTGCTGGAAGTAACCTAGCTTGCAAGTTAGGATTCCCTTGGCCATTACAGACGCCTGCAATATCAATATTCGCTTTAACAGTAAACGTGAGACCCGAGAGTATCCCCTTTCCTTTAGGCATACGATTTATTCTTGCCACGGAAACAGCTTGTTTGTTTTTCGATGATGATGAAGAAAAAATACCCTGTCTCATAATAAAATCTCTTACTAAAAGGGTTGATCAAACCACGCTTTTTTATAGTCAAGCACATATTTTTCAAAGTCATTCGGCGCACGTCCTAAAATAGTTTGCACAGTAGGCGTGACTTCTGCATTATGTCCCATTTTCAATACAGAAAAAATAAATAATAAAAAATCAGCGTAGCTTTCAGACGCGCCACTGGCAAGCATATTTTGTTTCAATAAATTGGGATCGCTATCTTCATAAGTTACTTTTTGCTGTAGGGCTGCCGAAAGTAATTGAGCAGCTTCAGAAAAATCGATTGCCTTTGGGCCGGTTAAATTAAAAGCTTGATTGACAAATTTATCGGTAGTTAGTAATTCCGCTGCTACAGCAGCAATATCACGCACGTCAATAAAGCTCACTTTAGCATTACCTGCGGGTAATAAAATTTTGTGTTGTTGACGAATCATATCTACCCAATAGGTATTAAAATTTTGCATGAACCAATTGGGTCGGATAATATTATAAGCAAGACCCGAAGCGATTAATTCCTTTTCAATACGAGCTAAAGGGGCAGTTTCTACAGCATCAGCACCATATGCTGACATGAGCACCATTTTTTCAATCTGCGCCTGTTTAGCCTCAGTAAGCACGCCCGACAGCATGCCGTACTGGGTATCCCCAGTGTAACCTGCTGGTAAGAGCAAAAATACGCGATCAATCCCCGCTAATGCTGCCTTTAAGCCTTCGCCTGTTATTAAATTTAAAAAGGTTTTTTCAATGTCCCCGTTTTTTTGAATCTCTATCGCTTGGCTGGTTGAAACTCGAATACGAATATCGGAATTTTTCCCCAATAATTTAACAATTTCTGAACCAACGTTACCTGATGCTCCAATAATTAAACACTGTTTCATAATCAAAAATTCTCCATGATATAAGCCAATTCTTGAGTGCCCCATAGTCTGTCAATCAAGTCTTACAGTATAACCCATTCGTCATAAAAATATCTAGTTTTTGGCCATATAAGGAGATTCGATTACTTGAAGATTTATTGGCTAAGAAAGTCATTAGCAGGAATTAATTTATCATTTAAAAATAGAATGCATACTTTACTTTACCATGTTCAGATTGGCTCATCAACTGGGCTAACCCAGCAAAACCAATATTAGTATTCATGGTTTAACCAACAAGGTCGTCGGGGCTTGCGTATCAAGCTTGATGCAACATAGCAATACGGATCCCAAAAGCAACCAACACTGCTCCCATCACTTTCACAATATAAAATTGTACTTTGCTGAGATTGGTTTTTACATATTGATGGGTTAATAGATAGGCTAAAAAGCTAAACCAAATAGCGTGAATCACCGCAATCTCCAAACCATAACCCAATTCACTGACAATAGAACTACCCGGTTTAACAACCAAGGTAAAAAACGCTAATAAAAACATAATCGCTTTCGGGTTTAATAAATTACACAATAAACCTTGCCGAAACGCGGACCAATCATTTAGCCCTTTTTGTTGATGATGGAGAGAATTAAATTGCGTTGCCTCTCGTTTAGCAAGCAAACTTTTTATCCCAATATAAATAAGATATGCTGCACCAACATATTTAATAATGCTGAAAGCTAATAAGGATTCGGAAATAATAATCGCCAATCCTAAAATACAATATGTACCATGAATTAATAAACTGGTTGCAACACCTAAAGCGGTAAATGTGCCGGCGCGTCTTGAATACAGTAAAGAGTTTTTTACCACCATCGCAAAATCAGGGCCCGGTGAAATGGCCGCGAGAATAATGAGTAATGAAATAGCAAGAAATTCTGACATAGTAGCCTCCTTAATTTTTTCTATATTAACATACTCTTACTTTATTGCTTGTGTTTAATACAATATGATCTATGCCGTGAATTTTAAACATTTTTTCTCTGTTAATGATCTTTTCCTATGGGTAAAAACACCTATCCAATCAACTCTTTCTATGCTGCCGGGTTAATAATTGACCCAAGATCGAAGCATTGGATTGTTCTAAATTTGCGACTTGTTTGGTGTTTAAATATTTATAATACAAACAAAGATTTGCCCCTACAGTGATACAAGAAACTAAGCTTAAGATGAACATCAAGCTCTGTTCTCCAGCACTGTTTTGCAATAAATAAGCGGGATTAACCGCATGAAGATAACCGGTGGCAAACTGCACAACAAAAATTAATAAAAAGGTCCATAGGCTGAGCCAGCCTCCAGGGATCCAAATCAATTCTTTGTTGCGATCGGCTGTCACTGCGGTTGCACGACGAAGATAAACTCCAATCCCAAACCCAACGATGCCCGCTAAGATTATTAATACAATGGCGGTAGAATCAATGGCAAACTTGCTTGTTAATGTATCGTAGAGTAAATACAGAAACAGTGCGGGAATGATCAGCAATTTTTTCACTCGTATCACTCGATCTTTCAACGTCGGCAAAACAAATAAGATGACTATCACTAACACAATCAATGCGGTTATCATATTTTTTTCTCCAATTTCTTAATGAAATTCTTACACCATTTTAATTTTGCTGCGGCAAGATCATAACCATATTGTAAAGTCATCAACCAATATTCTAAATGCGGCGAATCCGGATGCGTTTTGATTAATCTTGTCCGAGCCAGCTTAAATTCTTGCAGACGTGCCGCAGTTTGATCGGCCTCATGCTGAACGTGATCAAGATTCACTTGCGAAGAAACATTGGCGCCAAAAAATAATTTCAATAAAAGTTCATTGCGAATAATCGATTTTGTAGGTTCAAGTGCCAACCATTGCTTGAGCTCCTTGCTACCACTGGGATTCAATTGATAGATTTTTTTAGACTGCGCTTGCTTCTCTTGTGCCAGCTTAAAATTAATTAAACCTAGTTTCACCAGCTTTGCTAAAGCAGGATAAAGTTGGCCATAGCTTTCCGACCAGAAATTAGCAGTACTTTGTTGAATCATTTGGCGTATTTCATAACCCGACATTGAAGTAATAGAAAGCATTCCTAAAATAGCATAATCGGTTTTACTGAGTGTATCCATAGAATTGAGTCGCCACTTATTTATATCTAATAGATATATTCTAGTAAAACTCAGCTTCTTTGTCAATTTAAAAATATCTTAAGCTAATTTCACCATAAATTTATTGCCAATTATGTAATATATCTGAAATTGTTAAATACTAAATGCAAATTTTCCACTAATTTTCCTAATCCGTGCTAACCTTAAAAGAATTAATCTAACTTATTAAAAATATGACTATTAAAGATCCATTTGCTGACCGCGAAGCGCAAAAATATTCCAAACCCATTCCAAGCCGTGAATTCATTATGAACCTATTAGGTGAAGGCGATCAACCTTTGCACTATGATCAACTAATAGAAAAACTAGGCTTAACGGAAGCGGATGAACTAGAAGCACTACGACGCCGGCTTAAAGCCATGCAACGCGATGGCCAATTGATGCAAAACCGTCGGGGTGCTTATGCCCTCGTTAAACGTATGAATCTCATTGCTGGGCGTATACAAGCCCATAAAGATGGCTTTGGATTTTTAATTCCTGATCAAGGCGGCGAAGATTTATTTTTAAGTGCGCGGCAAATGCGCTCGGTATTTCATGGTGATCGCGTCTTGGTGGCTTTAACGGGCAATGATAGCCGGGGCCGCAAAGAAGGTAATATCGTTGAAATCCTTGAACGCAATACCGAGTTTGTGGTGGGTAAATATTGTGAAAATAATGGCATAGGTTTTGTTGAAGCCGGTAATAAAAAAGTCTTACAAGATATCGTTATCCCACCTGATAAAAAGAATGGCGCTAGTGATGGTAAAATTGTCAATGTTCGAATCATTGCACAACCTACTACTAATCGACAAGCTGTTGGTGAAGTGATTGAGATAGTAGGTGAATACATGGCTCCGGGCATGGAAATTGAAATTGCTATACGTGGTTATGGCTTGCCGAATGCCTGGCCTCCAGCAGTGTTAGAAGAAAGTAAACACTATACTCAAACTATTCCACCAAAAGCCTATGAAAACCGCAAAGATTTACGTGATTTGCCGTTAATAACTATTGACGGTGAAGATGCGAAAGATTTTGACGATGCGGTATATTGCACGCCAATAAAAGGCGGTTCTTGGCGACTTTATGTTGCCATTGCCGATGTCAGCTATTATGTTCAACCAAGCTCAGCGCTTGATGAAGAAGCTAAAATACGTGGTAATTCCGTGTATTTTCCTGGCCGCGTTATTCCTATGTTGCCGGAAGTATTATCCAATGGTTTATGTTCTTTAAACCCTAAAGTCGACCGCTTATGTATGGTTTGCGAAATGGTTATCAGTAAAACCGGTAAAATAACTCATTATCAATTTTACCCCGCGGTTATGCATTCGCGCGCGCGCATGACTTATACCAATGTGGCAAAAATAATCATGGGCGATAAAAAATTAGCCAAACAATTTAGTGAAATTAAGCTGGAGATCGATAACTTATATAATTTATATAAAGTGTTACTGAGTGCAAGAGAAAAACGCGGGGCGTTAGATTTTGATTCCATTGAAACAAAAATTATTTTTGGACGCGATAAAAAAATCGATAGCATTGTCCCCACCACTCGTAATGAAGCACATCGCTTAATTGAAGAAATGATGTTAGCGGCGAATGTCTCTACTGCTGAGTTTTTATTACAGGCTGAAATTCCTATTTTATACCGCGTCCATGGTGGACCTACAGAAGAAAAATTAATTGATTTACGACGATTTCTTGCTGAATTTGGTTTGTCTCTCAGTGGTGGTAAACATCCTAAACCATTAGATTTTTATACTTTACTCAATAAAATAAAAGATCGGCCAGATCATTATTTAATTCAAACCGTCTTATTGCGTTCAATGTCGCAAGCAATTTATACTCCAGATAACAACGGCCATTTTGGCTTAGGCTATAGTGCCTATACCCATTTTACTTCGCCTATTCGTCGTTATCCGGATTTATTAGTGCATCGTGCTATTCGCTATGTATTATCTCAGCAGCCCCTTGATCAATGGTTATATAATGCAAGTGTCATGCAACAATTGGGAGAAAATTGTTCTCATACTGAGCGTCGTGCTGACGAGGCAACGCGTGATGTCACTGATTGGTTAAAATGTGAATTTATGTTGGATAAAGTTGGAAATACTTTTGCCGGCATGATAACCAGTGTAAAAAATTTCGGCGTCTTTGTTATGCTAGATGATATTTATGTGGAAGGTTTAGTGCATATTACTGCACTAAAAGAAGATTATTATGATTATGACCCTATTCATCATGTCTTGCGAGGCCAACGTACTCGCATGCAATATCGCTTAGGCGATCGTATTAACGTGTTAGTTTCGCGAGTTGACCTTGAACAACGAAAAATTGATTTTGATTTAGCATAAGGGAAAAAATGTCATCTACTAAACAATTTATTTATGGCATTCATAGCATCAAAAGCGTGTTAGAAAAAAATGCCAATTCAATCACTCTTATTTATAAACAAAAAGATCAACGTAATACTCGTGTTGAAGAATTATTACAACTCGCTAAAACGGCTGGCATTCCTATTAAAACCCATTCTGCTAGTGAACTTGATGACTTAACGCAGCATGCCAATCATCAAGGTATTGTGGCCCTGAGTGAACCTTTACGAGCCTATGATGAACAAGATTTATTTGCTTTAGTGGAGCAACACCCAGATTGTTTATTATTAATTTTAGATGGGGTAACCGATCCACATAATTTAGGCGCTTGCTTACGCACGGCAGATGCCGCGGGAGTACATGCTGTTATTGCCCCTAAAGATCGCGCTGCAGGTTTAACACCGGTAGCACGTAAAGTCGCATCCGGCGCTGCTGAAGTGATCCCTTTTATTCAAGTCACCAATCTTGCCCGCACTATGCAGAAACTACGCGATAATGGCGTATGGATCTATGGCACCGATAGTGAAGCGGATAAGAGTTTATATGAGCAAGAATTTAAGGGGAAAATAGCCCTGGTCATGGGTGCGGAAGGTGAAGGTATGCGACGCTTAACGCGCGAGCAATGTGATTTTTTAATCAGCCTAGCGATGACCGGGACTGTTGCGAGCTTGAATGTCTCAGTGGCAACAGGGGTTTGTTTGTACGAAATTATGCGACAAAAAAAAGCCGTGTCTTGCAACACGGCTTTGTCTTAACGACTACCACCTCGGTTGTCGCGATCGCGATCAAAACTACCGCTTGTTTTTTCACGGAAACCGCCGCCGCTACGTTTGTTATCGTAACTACCGCCGCCGCTACGTTTTTCATAGCCGCCAGTGCGCGGACGATCTTCACGTTTTTCCATTGGCTTAGCTTCGTTAACAATTAATGGACGGTCACTACCCTCGAAAGGTTTCTCATGAAAATCTTTAATTGCTTGCTCAGCTTCTTCGCCAGTTGAAAATTCAACAAAACCAAAACCTTTGCTGCGACCAGATTCACGATCCATAATCACACGCGCTGATTCTACTGTTCCTGCTTTTTCAAAAAATTCTTTTAAATCTGCATCTTCTACGCTATAGGGTAAATTACCAACATATAACTTCTTACCGCTCATGAAATTTCCTCTTAAATTAAAATACATACTACCTAAAACCAACCAGAGAGCACAGAAGTTATTGGCTATCAGACTCTTAGCAGGCACACATGCCTCTTACTCATTCGAGTTTACAAGACAAGTTAATTATACGCCTATTTCATTTAATAATGAAGTTATTTTAATCTATAGTGCATTACTGGAAATTAAATTAACTTAAATGTATATAATTTGCAGTATTATGCATTATCGGTTACAGTATCGCGCTCCAACAAACACCTTTGTATCTTAAATAAAAAAATGAATATTTTAGATTTTCAGAAAAAAAAATTAGCCCGTGAAAAAATTACGGTAGTCACTTGCTATGACTATACTAGCGCACGCATTGCAGCTGACACCGATATCGATGTATTATTAGTTGGCGATAGTTTAGCAATGACCATGCATGGTTTCAAAACTATGTTGCCTGCCACTATCGAAATGATGGTACTACACACAGCCGCCGTCGCACGTGGCGCACCTGATAAATTTATTTTAGGCGATATGCCGTTTTTAAGCTTTCGCAAATCATTAAATAAAAATGTAGAGGCAGCAGGTAGCTTAATTCAAGCGGGCGCTAATGCTATTAAATTAGAAGGCGCTCATGGCAACTTAAAATTAATTACCCATTTAGTCAATTCAGGCATTCCTGTTATGGGCCATTTAGGTTTAACCCCACAATCGATTAATAATTTTGGTGGTTTCAAAGTGCAAGCAAAAACCGAAGAGGCTGCTCAACGTTTACAAGCTGATGCTTTGAGCTTGCAAGATGCAGGATGTTTTGCTCTTCTTTTAGAAGGCATTCCTACTCACGTCGCTCAAACTGTAACAACGGCTTTAGATATTCCTACCATTGGTATTGGGGCAGGCCATTATACCGACGGACAAGTATTAGTATGGCAAGATTTGCTCGGCCTAAATTTGGATTTCAAACCTAAATTTGTCAAACAATTTATCAATGGTGCTGAATTATTTAAGATCGGCATTAATGATTATATCCACGAAGTTAAACAAACAACATTTCCAAACTATGAACACAGTTACACAAGTCCAAGCCTTGCAAACGTTGCGACAACAGCTTAATCATAAAACTATCGGTTGCGTGACTACTCTGGGTAATCTGCACGAGGGCCATTTGGCTTTGTGCCAACGTGCACAAGCTGAAAATGATTTAGTGTTTGTCACTATCTTCGTCAACCCAACCCAATTTAACGACAAAAGCGATTTTGAAAAATATGCTCGTACGATCGAGGCTGATAAAAAATTATTAGAATCAGTTGGGGTAGATTATTTATTTTCACCCCATGCTGAAGAAATTTATCACGACAATTATGAAGTTAAAATTATCGAAACTATAATCAGTACAGAGTTAGAAGGCGCCTCCCGTCCTGGTCATTTCGATGGTATGCTTACAGTCGTCAATAAATTGCTTAATTTAATTCGCCCTACTCGAGTTTACTTCGGCGAAAAAGATTATCAACAATTATTATTAGTCAAAAAAATGGTCAGTGCGTTATTTATGCCAATTGAAGTAATAGGTTGTCCTACTATGCGTGCCAATGATAACTTAGCGTTAAGCTCACGCAACTCACGTTTAAGTACCGCAACACGTGAAAAGGCAGCGATATTACCACAGGTTTTAATGAGCAACTTAAGCCATGATGAAATGACACGTGAATTAGAAACTCATGGTTTTAAAGTCGATTATATTGTCGAAAAATGGAATCGTCGTTTAGCAGCAGTTTACGCCGATGGTGTGCGTTTAATTGATAATGTGGCAATTGAGAGAAAATAACATGTTAATAACCGTATTAAAATCTAAAATTGCGTATGCCACTATTACCCAAAAAGATTTATTTTATGTGGGCTCGATCACCATTGATGAAAACATCATGAAACAAGCTAATTTACGTGAAAATGAACAAGTCCACGTAGTAAATTTAAATAATGGTGAACGCTTAGTAACTTATGTTATTAAAGGCGAAGCCGGTAGCGGCGTGTTTGGTTTAAATGGCCCAGCGGCACGTAAAGCTGAATTAGGCGATAAAATTTTTATCATTGCTTATGGACAAATTGATGAGAATGAAACACTCGAGCCTACTATTATTGATTTAGAACATGTGTTAGATTAATACTTCAGATAACGGAATAAGAACTATGCGTAACATAATCAGAATTAGCTTCCTGGTAATTTTATTGTTAAATAGTGGCAATTTATTGGCTTTTGAACCTCTCAGCTGGGTAGAATTAGGGCCTGATAACACTGTTATTGCCCGCCATATCGACTCTAGCTCAAAGTGCCCTACTATTAAAATAAATGGTCTGGAGCAAGCTATGCAAGCGCGAGCAGCGGCAACTAAAAACTATCCTACTATCAGCTGTGAAACCGTATTGCCTGCCAAAGTAAAAACGGTGGAAATTTTAGGGCAAAAACTCGCTTTACCTAAAAAAGATCCCACTCGTTTAGTTATTATCGGTGATACCGGTTGTCGTTTAAAATTAGGTGCTCCTGCTCAAGCCTGTAATGATCCTCACCAATGGCCGTTTGCGAAAATTGCGGCCTTAGCGGCCAGCTTTCATCCGGATTTGGTCATTCATGTTGGTGATTATCACTATCGAGAAATGCCTTGTCCGTTTTGGGATCATGGTTGTTTTGGCAGTCCTTATGGTTATAATTGGGCAACCTGGCAAGCTGATTTTTTCGACCCTGCACGACCCTTATTGACAGCCGCTCCCTGGGTTATGGTACGCGGTAATCATGAAATTTGTGCACGCGCGGGCGAAGGTTGGTTTCGTTATTTAGACCCTTATGCTTACCCTCGTACGTGTGAAAAATTTACTCCACTTTATAGTGTTCCGATTGGCAATATCACTTTATATGTGATTGATTCAAGCAGTGCCGAAGATACTTCTGCACCCGCAGAGTTAGTGACAGTCTTTACGACTTATTATGATGCGATTCGTCATAGTCGAGCTACTACTATTTGGATCGCAACCCATAGACCCTTATGGACGGCTTTATTTCCTAGCCGTGCGATGAACTCAACCTTACAAGTTGCCGCAGGTAATAATTTTGCGCCATCTTTGCAATTATTATTAGCGGGGCATGTGCATGATTTTGAAGCGATGAATTTTGCTAATCGTCCCGCGCAAGTGATTATCGGCAATAGCGGTACTAATCTAGAACGTAATGTCATTAAGCATGATTTAAAAGGTATTGATTTAGCAGGCCAATCTATCACCCAAGGTTTAGGCATTCAAGAATTTGGTTATTTAACCCTGGAAAAACAAGGCTCAAGTTGGCAAGGTCAAGCGCGCGATGATAATGGCAAAGTATTGGCAAATTGCCAGCTTGCAGGTCGCGAATTTGTCTGTAAAACCATATGAGATTTTAAAATCGCTGTCCTAAGCTTCTCCGAACATGTTGAATAAATTCAGATGGAGGAAGCTCTGGTGACGAATATCTTAAACTGGCAGGCGTCCTTACAGGACTTGCACGGCATGATGACCATTCGGTACTTAAATCTATGCCTAACGCAGCACTAATTGAATTTAAATTTTCTTCGGCTGTGTTGAAGAATTTTATAGCCTTATCGCCTTCTATTGAACCATACATTATATGTCTGATATCAAAGTCGCCCACTTCTGAATAAAAATGTGTTGCTTGTATAATTTTTAATTTGCCATAAAATTCTGGGTGGCAAAATTCATTTACATGTTGCTCAAATGTACGGAGGTTTTCATCATATAAATCATCTACAAAAATAACTTCATCAGGAACTTGGCCTTTGCTACCAAATTGTTGCCATGTTACCCAACATATTCTGGCTGATTTATTAGTATCTTCACGAACACGACCACCATGCTCGCAATTAGCATAAGAAAATTTACTGTTATCAAAAAGTGCTGAAATATTCGGTATGGGAACACTGTTAGGACTATACTTCAGATGATTTTCCAGAAACTTAGTAAACATATTTTCAACTGCAAGTTTAGGATAAGCTCCATTGGTTACGATCGCCCAACGATGCATCGGATTTTCAGCAAGTGCTCGGAAGATTTCATATATTTTTTGAGGATAAACAATACAAAAATTTATTGCAAAAGAATCATATTTCATAGTGAGGAAATAGTGATTATATTTTCCTAAATTTTCTGTTAAATAATATCTACTACTAATCACTGGATTATGTTTTTTCACAATATTATCCTTATTTACCAAATGATTATTCTGCATATCAAGATCATTATTAACAGATCGGAACGTTCTATTTCCAGCCTGGTTAGAAACTGCTGCCCTCATCCTAAATTCTTGCATATTTCCCATAAAAGGAATACACGAATAGCGAGCACTAGCGAGAGTTTCATCTAAATCAAAAATAACCATTTTTTTTTGCATAGCGGAGGATTACCTATCGAAATTCAGCATGAAAAATTGAGATAAAACAAGACATTAACTTTAATAGTTTGTTTTATTATGTATAAAGATTATACAACATGAATAGTATTTCGTCAAATTTCATTCGACAGGAAAATCAAACTAGGTGTGATAAATCGCGTAAACCTGGATTTGCAGCTACTGGCGTACCAGGGCGTGGGGACGTAATCGTTAACTCAGACAATGAATCGCGTAAACTTGGAGCCGCAGCTACTGGCGTACCAGGGCGTAGAGGGGGCATGTCCATGCCAACCAATGATGGGCATGGGCTAATACGACCGCTAAACTTATCTGAAACCGATTCACTTCGAGGATAAACTGAGAATTTATCATTTTGCGAGGATACGCCTAATTTTTCACCGATTGTTCGCAGCCCCGCAAAGGCCTTTTTAAAAAACTCTTTGGCTTTATCATCTACTAAAGTACCATAATAATTTCTTATATCACCTCCATAGGGATAAGAATAAAAATGAGATGCCTCTACCAAATCATACCTTGCAAATGTATCGTGTGTTGTTGCTAACCAAGCTAGCTCCCTTAAATGCTCTATCTTATTATCAATTAAAAGAGTTTCATCCGGAATAGTGTTTCCGAATTGTTGCGACACTACTCCTTGAATACGAAGTATTTTAGGTAAACCTTCCGCCTCATTATATGGCTTATCAGTTGTATAGTATGGGGAAATCACATCAGATTTCCAGGCGTAAACTCCTTTTTGATTAGCATATGAAAATTTATCAGGCTTAAATAAGTTAAATAGAGAAATAGGAATAGGCGGTTGAGCACGAGAAGAATAGCTTAGGATAAATTCTTTTAACATGCAAACCACAGCGTCTTTTTTATAAGTCGCATTTGTTACGATAGCCCAATGTATGTCTGGATTATTAGATATATGAGTTAAATACTCATATATTTTTTGTGGAAATAAAATACAAAAATTAAGCGGGGCAGCATTCGGAGTCGACCTAGGTATTGTAGTAAAATAATATGCTTGTCGGTAGTGTTCATAAGCTTCCTGTAAATTAGGTTTATTATAAAATGCTAAAGAAATAACATTTGCTTCGGTTAATACTGAATTTGGTGGCGGCAATGGAGGAATGGATGACATAGTTTCTTGCATATTACATGCTAAAAAAGGTATCCTCTCTGGCCGTGCACTTCCTAATGTTTCATCTAAATCAAAAATAACCATTCTAGCCATAGAAAATTTCCAGTAATTATGAAAATTATTATTCAACTACAAAATCAAAGTAGCTATTTGGAAATAATTCATTAATAAAATTAAAATGCCACCATTCAGTTTTAATACCATTAAAACCATGCGCCTGCATTAATTCACGCAACATTTGCCGATTCTTATAAGCTACCTCACCTACTGCTTTATTCGCAGGGTGCGACAAATCATCCATAAAATCAAAACCCGTACCCATATCTAAGGCTTTACCCGTGCTTACATCCACTAAACTCACATCCACCGCAGCACCACGTGTGTGTAGAGAATATTCTAAAATATAACCTAATGCATAAAAATTGACTTTATTAACATTTGGATAATAAGTCTGCTTATTTTTTTGATCAGTTAAATCTTGGCTCCAATCATGCATATCTTTCGCAGCTCGCTGCGGGCGATATGCTTCATAAACAATCAAACTGAGGTTTTGTGACTTCACTTGTTGTTGAATAGTCGCTAAAGCAAGGGCTACGGGTTCGGTGGTAATCGCAATAGGTTTTAAATAACCTGCTAACGGGCGCCCCATTAAATTATCAGCCGTGGCATATTTAATGTCTTGCAAAATAGTGGGATCAATATCCGCTAAATAAACAAAGCCTTGTGGAAGTGCCATGGTTTTACTCTTTATAAATTTAATTCTTATTATAACTATTTTTAAGTTAATGTTGTAATTTTATCACTGGTAAATCTAAAGGATGTAGATAATGCGCCGTCATCCTCGCCAGGCATGTTGTTCAAAAAGAAGTACGTGCGGAATAAGCGGGGATCTAAAACCCCTATTTCTTATTTTCTCACCGAAAACTCAGGCGTACGATAAAACACGGACTCATAATCAATAGGTTTTTGATTTTCAGCCGTGATCCATGGCACATCTCGATGAGAATATTCTTCTAATTCTTTGGCGTTTCTATCAGAGAGTCTTGCTAATACCCAGTCAATATGCTCAATTTCTTGAGCGGATAATAGAGTTAAATTTGGTTTACGTAAAGGCAAATATTTTCTTTGTTGAAATTTAAAATGCTCTCTAGTAATTTTAACTAATTCATTTTTCTTTTCCATTTCCTCAACAATTTTTGGGAAAGCTATAGGTGTTGGGCCATGATGATTTTTAATATAAACAGAACCCGTTAGCTGTTCTTCATATTTTTCATAATAATCAAAATCTATAAAATATAATAACTTGCAAATAACTGCCTCACCCACATTAGATTTAGCGCCTATTTGTTCAGTAATATATAAAAGAACTTCTTTAAATTTTTTAACATTTTTTTGTGGCACTGAAATACGTAAAGACTGTACAAGATCTTCATTTCTTTTATCAGCTGTAATTGTAATTTTATGCACCGGCGCCTCTCGCTCCGCCAAATAATCTTCTAAACTAAGTTCAAATGCAGTAGCCAACTTACGTGCTTGAGAAATTGTTAATTCAGCGTCACCTTTTTCAATTTGCGAAAAAGTCTGGCGAGCAACACCAATTAATTTTGCCAGCTCTTCTTGTGAATGAGTATGTTTTTTACGAAGCTTTTGTAGAAATGTGGCCATAATTTATACCGTAATATATCTAAAAGAATATGTAATACAGTAAAACACTCTATATTCTTAATTCTTACACTTGGTCCTCATCCGTATTTTTAGTAGGCACTAATTTGATAGGTATAGATGTTTTACCAGAAAAAAGATCTTTCATTGCACCCTTTATAAAATATTGATATTCCTCATTATCTTCATGAGCTTCAGGCACGTAAATACGTTTTTTTAAATAAACTTCATTAAAATGATAACCCAGTAATTTGCCCATTTTATTTAATAAAGTAACAAACATATTGTTTCTTTTTTCAGCCAAAACTTTTCGACTTTCACTAGTATCAGCGCGCTCTTCTAAAGAGTTTAAATAATTTTCCCAAGCATCAGTAATTTCTTTTTTATTATAAAACTCAATGTCTATCATATTTAGAGCTCTAACGTGTTCAAAAGATACTCGCTCACCTCGAGAACCCATTAATGTTTTAAAAATATAAAGTTTCCGATCTCGGCGTTCTTTAAATTTTTCAATATATTTTTGAATTTGAACTGCTGCTAAAGGCCCGCCGAATAAAGCAATAATCGTTAGAATTTCAATAATAGTCATGCTTCCTTACCTCAAAATTTAAATTATTATAGAAAGTATATCAATGTTAAAAAATAAGTCAATCAATTTGTTAAAATAATTAACCTATGGCTTTATATGGTATAAACGTATGCTGTGCAAATAAAAATTACGCAGCTAATGGGATAAAATATTAAGCAGCTAATTTATGATTAATTACATAGAGAAACAGGAATATCTAAATTAGTCAGCATATTAATTAAAGCGTCAATGGTGAAGAGTTGAATTTTACCACGTTTTAAATCACTAACTCGTGGTTGCTTTATATCTAATAATTCCGCAGCTTCTTGTTGAGTTAAATTACGCTTATCAATTTCTGCTTCAATAGCACGCATGAGAGCAGCACGAATTTTAAGATTTTCTGCTTCCGCAGGATCAAATCATAAATCATCAAATACGCTATCTTTAGTAATATGATTACTCATAACAAAAGTTCCTGGAGATGTGAACAAGGAAAGCATAAAGAAGTAATAGCTAAGTATCAATCGGAATTTATTAACCAAGACAATAATGGTTAATGTTTATATCAATGCCTGCTGATAGCATAATATCTTCTGTTGAATTTAATGATGCCTTAGTATTGCCTTTTCGAATCAACTTAAAATCTTGAAGTATTAAGACATACTTATAAACAAATGCTTGGTTTTTTTTATAAATTCGCTTTGCCGTTTTTTCTATATATTGGATAAATAATACAGTAGATTCTTTCTGGTAGAATTTTGGATGCCTTTTGCTAAGCTCAATAACAAACGCAAAAATTTTATTTTCAGATTCAATAAAAACAACATAATCAGCTAAAGATTTAGCTCCTTCTACATCTTTAAAAAAAGATAAAATCTTTTTATCCTCATCTAATTTCAAGATCAAAGCTTTTCCTTGAGTTTTAATTAATGTCTTAGGGAAATCTTTTACGTTTTTTTCTTCTAAATAAAAAACAGAACTTATATATTTGGTAGCAATCAAATTATGTAATTCATTAATCATTTTACGATTCTTTTAAATTAAAATATAGGCTCTGCGAACGTTCATTCAACTCATTAATAGTTTTATCTAACGTTATCACATCAAAGCCATCTTCATCTACCGGAATTGATTTAGAAATGATTCCATCTTTTGATTTGTTATCAAAATTAAACAAATAAGCTCCGACATCTTTGGGGCTAATAACATTAGCATCGCTATAGTTATATTCCTTGAAGATTTTTTTTCTTTTTGCTGAATCAATTTTTGATAGCATAATCATATTATTAATTTCTCTCACAATGTAATCACTGTGAGTGCTAATTAAAACTTTAAAGCCTTGATTAACCATTGTGACTAGAATTCTTGCCATTAAAATCTGCGCGTCGGGATGTAAATTCATTTCTGGCTCATCGATAATAATAAAGCTATCTTTAGTTGCAAGATGCTTTAAATAAATCACCAAGCCTGCTAAAGATTTTGTAACAGCTGCTGTAAGGTGCACAGGTAAAAAAACTTTTTCTGTGTTATCGGGTTGAAAAGTAACAGTACTATCATTATTAATAACAATCTTCCCTTTTAAAAATTTACTTTCAAGTTCATTGGCTAATCCGCTAAATTCGCTAGTTTTCTTTTTAATATCATCAATATCAGCAGCAATTTCTAAATTAAATCTTATGGGCCATGGATAGCGACTTGCTTGTTTTTCTAATAATTCAAAAGGGTTATCTTCTTTTTTATTCGATTTCAATTCCAACAATCTATCAACTAAATTATTACGACTAATAGACAATTCTTTACTAAAAGTAAAGATTGAATTTCTTTCTACCGGTACGATGTAAGGATATGGTAAAAAAACTCTGACAATTGTTGAGTAAATTAAATCTGGCAAAATATGTGCCATAAAGCTATTAACATTTGCTTTGAGCTTTTTTGTTTCTTTTGTTTTAAATATTAGTTCAGCAGTTTCGGAATCTTTTTTCTTTATTAATTCAATTATATTACTACCAAAACTAACTTTTTGATTTGCTTCAGAACTTTTAATTTTATCAATGATTTGTGTATTCTCAATAATATCTAAAGTAATAGTTGCTTTAGAAAAAATATTATTAGCAGATTTTTTCTCTAACCCAAATATTCCTGGAAGATTATCAATAAGTCTTTTTTCAATTGTTTTTTCTATGGCTTGTTGATTAGTCTTAAATTTATCAACTAAATTAATAGTAATAACTCCTTGTTTTACTAAATCATCCATTTCCTTAGTAGTAAATTTGAACCTTCCCGAATCTCCATAACGATAACTGCGGAACATTCCAAAGATACTGTATGCAATATATGTTTTACCTGTATTATTAGGACCACACAAAACAATGAGATTTTTTGATAAATCAATCTCAGATTTTTTTACTGGTCCAATATCAGTGAAAGTAACTTTCATAATTGAATCCCAACTTTAAATAGTATTTTCATGTTTAATAGTATACCACTAGCTATAAATGAAAACAAAAAAATCCCGCATTTAGCGGGATTGAGATTTTACCGCTAGAGCCCGGATAAATTACTTAAAAAACTCAGCCATGGCTTTGCCTAATTCCGCAGGCGATTGCACAGTTTTAACGCCAGCATCTTGCAAGGCTTTAAACTTTTCAGCCGCTGTACCTTTACCACCAGCAATAATCGCGCCCGCATGGCCCATGCGTTTACCAGCCGGTGCTGTCACACCTGCAATATAAGACACGACGGGTTTTTTAATATGGTGTTTAATATATTCAGCTGCTTCTTCTTCGGATGTACCGCCAATTTCACCCACCATGATGATGCCTTCGGTTTGTGGATCATCTTTAAATAATTTTAAAATATCTGTGAAAGTGCTACCAGGGATTGGGTCGCCACCGATACCCACACACGTGCTTTGGCCTAAACCAAGACTAGTCGTTTGAAACACTGCTTCGTATGTTAAGGTACCTGAACGTGAGACAATACCAATTTTACCTGGTTTATGAATATAGCCTGGCATGATGCCGATTTTACATTCACCTGGGGTAATCACGCCAGGGCAGTTTGGTCCAATTAACCGCGCTTTACTACCGCTTGATTGCATGTAAGCACGCACTTCTAACATATCGATAGTGGGGATGCCTTCGGTGATACAAATCACTAATTCAATGCCCGCATCAATGGCTTCGATAATGGAATCTTTACAAAAGGGCGCGGGCACATAAATGACGCTAGCCGTGGCACCTGTCGTTTCTACCCCTTCAGCCATGGTGTTAAAAATGGGTAAGCCTAAATGTTCTTGCCCACCTTTACCGGGAGTAATCCCCCCCACCATTTTGGTGCCATATTCAATCGCTTGTTCAGAGTGAAAGGTTCCTTGTTTACCAGTAAACCCTTGGCATAACACTTTGGTGTTTTTATTGATCAGAATACTCATTATTTTGTGCCTCCAACAGCTTTAACAATTGCATCAGCTGCGGCACTTAGACCTTTCGCCGCAATAATATTTAACCCACTTTTCGATAATTTTTCTGCGCCTAAATCAGCATTATTGCCTTCCAAACGCACGACCACTGGCACTTTCACACCCACTTCGCCAACCGCACCAATAATCCCTTCTGCGATCATATCGCAGCGCACAATACCACCGAAAATATTTACTAAAATACCTTTAACATTTTCATCCGATAAAATAATTTTAAACGCTTCGGTGACACGCTCTTTCGTGGCCCCTCCTCCCACATCTAAGAAGTTAGCAGGTTTACCACCGTGCAATTTAATAATGTCCATGGTGGCCATAGCTAAGCCTGCACCATTAACCATGCAACCAATATCGCCTTCTAGGGCTACATAATTTAATTCCCATTCACGCGCACGATTTTCTCGTTCATCTTCTTGTGAAGCATCACGCATGGCTTTTAAATCGGGGTGACGATAAATCGCATTGTCATCTACCACCACTTTGGCATCAAGACATAATAAATCACCAGCTGGCGTAACAATTAATGGATTCACTTCTAATAAAGCTAAATCTTTTTCTACAAACAGTTTGCCTAGTTGAACCATAATATTAGTAAATTGTTTAATTTGTTCTGCATTTAATTCTAACGCAAAACCAACTTCTCTGGCTTGGTAAGGCATAATACCTAATAGTGGATCCATAACTACTTTTAAAATTTTTTCCGGGTGTTCTTCAGCAATTTTTTCAATTTCCACCCCACCTTCAGTTGAAGCCATGAATACTACTTTCTTTTCTGCCCGATCAATGACTGCACCTAAATATAATTCACGCGCAATATCGCAAGGAACAGCGACTAATACTTCATTGACAGGTTGGCCTTTTTCATCGGTTTGAAAAGTGACTAAACGGGTGCCTAATAATTTGCGAGCAATGGCCCCTACTTCTTCTAAACTTTTAGCAAATTTAACTCCACCGGCTTTACCACGGCCACCGGCATGCACTTGGGCTTTCACGACCCAGGCATCGCCACCTAATTTTTTCGCAACTTCCATGGCTTTTTCGGGGGTATTGGCAA